>Ga0181535_10000589_pt1 | contig 52818 bp, 45 predicted proteins | sample PEATcosm2014_Bin_44_FD_119774 | JGI IMG/M metagenome (GOLD analysis project Ga0181535, IMG submission 119774) | Peatland microbial communities from MTU Mesocosm Facility, Houghton, MI, USA - PEATcosm2014_Bin17_30_metaG | ecosystem: Environmental > Terrestrial > Soil > Wetlands > Peat | place... | reverse complement strand
GCGGATGGCCGAATTCGTCGAGGTCCTCTTCGGCGTGCCCCGGCTCGGGGCCCTTTCCTACCGGAACGACGAGAGCCGCAGCGCCTGCCTCGGCAGGCGGGTTTCGGCTCCCTTCGGGCGCCGCGAGGCGATTGGCTTCGTCGTCGGCGAGTCCGATTCCTGCGCGATCCCGCCGGAGCAGCTTAAGCGGATAACGAAGACCTTGGACGAGGAGCCCTTGTTCGACGAGCGTTCGGTCGAACTCGCGCGATGGCTCGCGGGCATGTATTTCTGCGGACAGGGCGAGGCGCTTTCCGCCATGCTCCCTTCGGCCCGCAGAGAGCCTCGATCGGGAGCCGCGATCGAGGTCGAGGAGTTCGAGATCGAGGGATCGCCGCTCGCCCTGTCGGGCGAGCAGGCCGCGGCCCTCGAGCGCATAATCCGAGCGCGGTCCGGTCTCGAGTACCTCTACGGCCTCACCGGCACGGGCAAGACCGAGGTCTTCCTCCAGGCCGCCGAGGCCACGCTCGCCGAGGGGAGGAGCGTAATCTACCTCGTGCCCGAGATAGCGCTTACGGGTCAGGTCGTGGAAGCGGCGAAGCGACGCTTCGGCGATAGGTGCGCGGTGCTCCACTCGCGGCTCGCTCCCTCGAAGAAGCTCGCCGAGTGGAGGCGCATCCTCAGAGGCGAGGCGACCGTCGTAGTCGGGGCTCGCAGCGCCGTGTTCGCGCCCGCGCGCAGGCTCGGCCTCATCGTGATAGACGAGGAGCACGAGGCTACCTACAAATCCGGCTCCGCGCCGCGCTACCACGCCCGGCAGGTCGCGTTGCGCCGCCGCGCCGTCGAAGGCGCGCGGGTAGTGATGGGCAGCGCGACTCCCTCGGTCGAGGCCTGGAGCCTCATGGCCGCCGGCTCGATGGATCGGCTTCCCCTGACGCGGCGACTCGCGGGCGGCGCGCCTCCGACCGTGGAGATAGTCGACATGCGTCTCGAGGGCGGACCCATCTCGCGCAAGCTCGCCGAGTCGGTGCGCGCCTCCCGCGCCGAGGGCAGGCAATCGATACTCTTCCTCAACAGGCGGGGCTTTTCCTACTTCTTCCGCTGCGGCAGCTGCGGCCGCGAGCTGCGCTGCCCGAACTGCTCGGTAGCCCTCACGTTCCACAAGGACCGCAACGCCTTGGTGTGCCATTATTGCGGATATCGCGCCGCCCCTCCGGAGGCCTGCCCCGAGTGCGGCTCCCTCGACGTCGGCTGGGCGGGCTTCGGCACCGAGCGCGTCGAGGAAGAAGCCGCGCGGCTCTTTCCGGACCTGAGGATACGGAGACTCGACGCCGACTCGACTTCGAAGGCGGGGGAGCTGGAGGCCGCCCTCGCCGATTTCCGGGAAGGCCGCGCCGACCTCCTCCTCGGCACGCAGATGGTGGCGAAGGGCCTCAACTTCCCCCGCGTGAAGACCGTCGGCGTCGTCCTCGCCGACACGAGCCTCAACCTGCCCGATTTCAGGTCGGCCGAGCGGACTTTCGCCCTGGTGGTGCAGGTCGCGGGCCGGGCGGGCCGCTTCACGCCCGACGGCCGCGTGATACTGCAGACATACCGTCCCGACAGCCCGGTGATGCGGCTAGCCGCCGCCTGCGACGCCGAGGCCTTCTACCGCCTCGAGCTGGAGACGAGGCGGGAGCTCGGCTTTCCGCCCTTCGCCCGCCTGGTGCGCGTCGTGTTCCGGTCAAAGGAGAAGGGGAGGGCGGCCTCGTCCGCGAGGGAATTCGCCGAGCTCGCGCGCCCTCTCCTGCCGGAGGGAGCGGAGCTCCTCGGTCCCGCGGAGTGCCCTCTGGGAATGATGGCGGGCACGGCCCGCTGGCAGGTAATCGCGAGGGCCGCCGAGCTGGGGCCCCTGCACAAGGCGATGGCCGCCGCGCTCGCGGGTTTCAAGGCGCCTTCATCCGTCAGGCTCGAGCCCGACGTCGACCCGGTGAGCTTGATGTAAGGCGCGGACGCTCACGCGATGCCGGCTTCAGCCATCCGCGCGAGGATCCATTCGCGGGCGCGAGAGCATTCGGCGATCGGGTCGGGGGCTTTATCGGTCCACATCTCCACGAGGTAGCAGCCGCGGTACCTCATGGCCGCGAGAGTCCTGAAGGCGGCGGAAAAATCGACGCAGCCCTCGCCGAAGGGCACTTCCCTGAACTTCCCCGGAAAGCCGGGAGCGGGCGGCATCGTGTCCTTGAGATGGACGGCGACGATGCGCCCGAGCCCGTTCGCGAGCTCGCGGGGGACGCTGTCGGCCCAGGCCGAGAGGTTGCCGACGTCGGGATAGACCTGGAACCAGGGACTGGGCAGGCGCTCGGCCCAGGCCTTCCAGCGCGTGATGGTTCCCATGAGGGGCGTGTCCATGATCTCCATCGCGAGCGTGACCTGCGCCCGCTCGGCAAGCCCGAGGGCCCAGTCGATCCCCTCCTCGAAGCGGGCGAGGGACTCGGGCGTGGAAGGCTCGTAATAGACGTCGTAGCCCGCGAGCTGGATCGTCCTGATCCCGGTGTCGACGGCGAGGTCGATCGCCCCGCGCATAATGTCCCGCGCCCGCTCGCGGACGATCGGATCGGCGCTGCCGAATGGGAAGCGGCGATGGCCGGAGAGGCAGACCGATTTGACGGGCACGCCGCTTTCGGCGACGGCATGCCTGAATTCGACCTTCGCCTCGGCGCCCCACGCCGTGCGCGCGAGACGCTCGTCCGACTCGTCGATGGACATCTCGACATAGTCGTAGCCGGCCGTCCGCGCCGCGGCGAGCATCCGCGGCCAATCGAGGCCCGCGGGGAGGGCCTTCTCGTAGATTCCGAGGCAGGGCGCCGCCGTCATTGTCGCCATCTCGCCGGAGGACTACAGGACTATCGAGCCGATGATCGGCAGGGAGATGAAGTTGCCGACGGCGCCGCCGAGACTCGCGAAGAAGAACACGAGAAGTATCCGCGTGATCTTGTTCCTGTAGAAGCCGCGGACCGAGAGGATGTCCTCCGAAAGATTCTCGAAGTCCCGTACCTGTGGCTTGCTGGCCCAGGCTTCCACGAGGGCGGCCACGAGCCCGATGCTCAGGAAAGGCTTCAGCACGACTACGGGCGAGCCCACGAAGGCCGCGGCTATGGCGAGGGGATTGCCGAGGGCGAGCAAGGTCCCCAGGGCCGCCCCGATGCCGTGGATGACGAGCCACTTCGCCAGGAGTCCCAGGCTCGCGGTCGCGCCCGACTTGACGAAGCCAAGGACGATGAGACCCAGCATCGCGATCGGTATGATCAGTCCGACGAGGGTGCCCCAGCGGCGGCGGGGAGGCACGGAGTCTATATCCGAGAGGTCGGAGGGCGCCGCACCGGCGTCGAGCCGATTGAGCCAATCGACGATGCCGTCGCAATGCCCGGCGCCGACCACGGCGACGATCCTGGATCCCGGGGCCTGGAATATCCTGGTCGCCAGGTAGCGGTCGCGCTCGTCGATCAGGACTTCCTCGACCGACGGCAGGAAGGACGCCAGCTGGCCCATCATCTCCTCCAGAACGCTCTTGGACTTCAGCTCCTCGATTTCCTCGGCCGTGAGGGCCTCGTTGCTCATCGTCGAGGCCAACAGCGAGGCCAGCAGCTTGGACTTGTTCCACAAGCTGGAGCGCGACCAAGCCCGCCTGAGGGTAACCTGAACCTCACGGTCGCAGAACGAGAAGGCGATGCCCTGCGCCTGGGCCTCCTCCACGGCGGCCTTCATCTCGTCCCCCGGCCTGATGCCGAGGCTCTTGCCCATGCGCCTCTGGAAGGAGGAGAGCACAAGATTGGCGAGGAGGAGGAAGCCCTTGCCGTCCTTCAGCACCTTCACGATATCGAGCTTTTCCCAGCTCCGATCCTCGGTCATCGTAGCGAATCGGCCGGCGTCGATCTCGACGCATACTCGGTCGGGCTTCTCGTCCCGGATCGCGGCGCGGACCTCTTCGACGCTGTCGGCCGAAACGTGGGCGGTACCGACGAGGATGATCCGCTTTCCATGAAGGTCCAAAACCCGGGCTGCGTTGTTCATAGGGGGTCTCCGATAGAGCTTGCTGGCGGCTTAGGCTATTGCCGAGGGCCTCGGCTGTCAATACGTGAGGCTCGTTTCGCCGCCTCGGAGGCATTGACGCTTCGGACTTGCCATGTTAGATTGCGCTAACAATCATGAAAGGCGAGGATGCGGATGGTGGTCGAGGGACGGCGGGCATAGCCGCTACCGGCGACTCGCCGCGCCTCGGCGCCCGCGAGATCTTGAAATACATCGGCCCCGGATTCCTCGTGACGATCGGCTTCATCGATCCCGGCAACTGGGCTTCCAACCTGGCGGCGGGCTCGGGCTTCGGCTATTCCCTGATCTGGGTCGTAACCCTGGGAACGGGCATGCTCATGCTTCTCCAGCACAATGCCGCCCATCTCGGCATCGCGACGGGCTATTGCCTCTCCGAGGCGGCGACCATCTTCCTGCCGCGAAAGGCGAGCGTGCCCATCCTGGGGTCGGCGGTCGCGGCGGCCGTATCGACCGCCCTCGCCGAGGTATTGGGGATGGCCATCGCCGTAAATATGATCACGGGTCTCCCCGTGAAGGCCGCCGTCGTCCTGTCCTGCGCCTTCACCCTCTTCATGCTGTTCTCGAATTCTTACCGCAGGCTCGAAAAGTGGATAATAGGATTCGTGTCCTTGATCGGCCTTTCCTTCGTCTTCGAGCTCGCCCTGGTGAAGGTCGACTGGGCCGCCGCCGCGCGCGGCAGCTTCGTTCCGTCGATGCCGAGCTTCTCCATCCTCATCGTCATGAGCCTCCTCGGCTCGGTCGTCATGCCGCACAACCTCTACCTTCATTCCGAAATCATCCAGAGCAGGCAATGGAACCTGGAGGACGGCTGTACCATCAAGCGGCAGCTCCGCTTCGAGTTCCTCGACACTACCCTCTCCATGGTCGTCGGCTGGGCGATAAATTGCGCGATAATAGTGCTGGCCGCGGCGACTTTCCACGCGGCCGGGCTTAAGGTCGAGGAGCTCGGAGACGCGAAGCGGCTGCTCAGCCCCCTTCTCGGCAAAGCCGCGGGCATCGTCTTCGCCGTCGCGCTGCTCTTCTCCGGGGTTTCGTCGAGCATCACTGCGGGAATGGCCGGAGGCGCGATCTATACCGGCATCTACGGGGAGTGCTACGACATCGAGGATCGGCACACTCGCCGGGGCGTCATCGTCACCCTGGCAGGGGCTTCCGCGATCGCGCTCGTCGTTCCCGATCCCTTCTGGGCCTTGGTGATCTCGCAGATGGCGCTGAGCATCCAGCTCCCCTTCACCATCTTCACCCAAATAGCCCTGACCTCATCGCGGAAGGTGATGGGCGAGTTCACTAACCGGCGGTCGACGACCGCCCTCCTCTTCCTCTGCGGGATTGTAGTCTCCGCGTTGAACGTGGCATTGGTCGTGAGCTTCTTCCGGCCGCCGGGCTAATGGCTCATCAAGAGAGGGGCGGGATCGGTGGCTACGCCGCGCCGCCTGGTCTCGAAGTGGAGATGGGGGCCGGTGGACATTCCCGTCGACCCGACGAGTCCGATCGTCTCGCCGGTTTTCACGCCCTGTCCCTTCGCCACGAGGATCTTGGACAGATGGCCGTAGAGCGTCTCCCAGGTCGCGTCGTGAGCGACGACTATGAAGTTGCCGTAGACGTCGCTGTAGCCGGTCGAATCGACCCTGCCCGACCGGGCCGCGAAGACTTCGGTGCCGTAGGGCGCGCCGATATCGATACCGGTGTGGAATCGCACGGAACGTCCGGTGAAGGGGTCCAACCTCGGGCCGAAGCCGGAGGTTACGGCTCCTTTGGGAAGGGGGAAGCGGAATCCGGCGACCAGGAAGAAAGTCCGCTCGGAGGGATGGAATTCAGCGCCCGGGTAGAGGGTGAAATCGACGTAGCTGCCAGCGACGAAGGCCCTCACCGAGCTGTGCGGGTCCTGGACCTCGTTCCACAGGGACCTTACGAGATACTCGAGGTCGTTTTCGGGCGATTCGGCGACGAAGATGCCGGGCAGGGAGGGGATGATCAAGGTCGATCCGGCGGGAAGGATGTCGGCGTTGCGCAGGCGGTTCAGCGTCGCGAGCGTATCGTAAGGAAGCGAAAGCGCGGCGGCGAGAGAGAATAGATCGACGTCGACGGGCGTCGTGTAGGCGTAGAAGGAAAGCTGGGGCGAGGCCGGGCCCCCCTTCTCGCTTTGATGGAAGCGCTCGATGGAGTCGATGAGCTGATCGTAGACGATGTCTTCGGAGCGCAGGGCCCGTATCGCCGGGTAGGGCGGCTGCGACGAGGCCTGGCCGGCGAGGCCGAGGAGTAGGGAAAGGGCGATCGCCCGCGCTGGCCGCGACTTGATCCTGCGCATTGCTTCGACGTTCGGGGGAAGGCTATCCTGCGGCAGTATATTGCGATGGGGCGTCCTTATGCTAGACTCGGGTCTTTCCTGGCGTTTTAGTCTGGGCCTCCTTCCCCCTTGCCGATATATATCGCTGTAAGGACGGATGAATGTTGAAGATTCCCATTTCGCCCGCTCGCAGTAGACTCGCCGTCCTGGGACTGGCCCTCTTCCTGGCTGTCTCGCCTCGGCTTCTTCCCGCCGAGTCAGCGGCCGGCGAGGCGAAAGGCGTCGACTGGCTGAAGCCGTCGGGCGGGCCCTACCCGCGGCTACGGGAAGGCGAGCCCCTTTGGATCAGGGTCTCGCTGAGGAGCCAGAAGGTAGACATAATGGACGGGAATCGCAGCATCTACACGATGCTGGCCTCTTCCGGCCTCGACGACCCGGCCGACGATCGGACGCCCGAGGGGACCTATTCCATCCAGCGCGAGCGCGGACTTTCATTCTACAGTCCGAAGGCCGGAGAAGGGGCCCGCTATTGGGTCTCCTGGCTGCATCACGGGGAATACCTCTTCCACTCGGTTCCCACCGATAAAGCGGGAAACATCATCGAGGAGGAGGCGCGAAAGCTCGGGAGCAAGGCCTCGCACGGCTGCATCCGACTCGCCCTGCCCGACGCGAAGTGGATCTACGAGAATATCCGATACGGCGCCAAGGTCGTCATCGGGCCCTAGCGCCGGCCGGCCTGGGCCGGTCCGCGCGCGCTTCAGGCTTGTAACCTTCCGCCGCTTCGGGTACTTTACGTGCGAACGGATGCTGCGTATACCAAGGGTTTTAATAGTATTTGCGCTTGTGGCCCTCTCACTCCCCACAGTCGCCCAACAGGCTCCCCTCCAGGTCCGGGTCCCGAGCCTCGAGGAAGTGCCCGCTCCGACGAGCGCCTCGCTGCCGATCATCGAGGGCCAGTCCGGCGGCCTTCCCGAGGGCGCGGCCTTCGCGATCTATCGCTGGGACCGCTTCCCTTCGGTCGTCGTGCTCGACATGGCGGATTTCGCGGCGCAGGACCGCATGTTCTCGCGCCTGGCCTTCTATCTCGAGAAGCGCGGCTACCGCGGCCGACTGCTTTCCGACGCCAGGCTCGCGGGGAAGCACGGCTGGAACGCCCACGACTACGGCCCCGGCGGGCTCGCGTCCTTTTTCAACGCCGCGGCCGCCGCGCGCTTCCCCCTCGACGCCGAAGAGCTCCTCCTCCGCGGCATCGCGCTGCGCGAGGGCATCGTGGCGCAGGGCGAGGAGAGTCTCCTTCCCGGCTCGGGCGCCGTCCTGTCGATCAGCCGGTCGTCTTCCCGCTATGAGCGCATCCTGCTGCTCGCCCACGAATCCTACCACGGGATCTATTTCTGCTCCGAGGAGTACAGGGCGCTCTGCGACAGGCTCTGGAGATCGGCGCCCGCCGCCGAGCGCCTCTTCATGACGCGCCTTCTCGGGGCCCTCGGCTACGATCCTGGCGACCGGAGCCTCGTGATCAACGAGTTCCAGGCCTACCTCCTCCAGCAGCCGAAGTCGGCCGCGGCGGCATACTTCGAGCGCGTCGGCAAGTTCGTCGCGGACGAGGAGGGAGTCCCGACGGCCGCCGAGGTCCTGCCCGCGCTCCTCAAAGACGAGGGCGCCCTGGAGGATTTCCTGGAAGCGCGCTTCGCGGTCAAGGCAGGCGGCGCCTTCATCGGGCCGGAGCCGGGCGGCTGATGCGCGGGGCGTCCAGAGCGGCCTTGGCGATCCTCGTCGCCCTCGTTCCCGCGCTCGGTCTCCATGCCCATCCCCACGTCTTCATCTCGAACCGGGTGGCGGTCGCATTCGAGGGGACCTCGCTCGCGAGGATATCCGTGGAGTGGACCTTCGACGAGCTGTTCTCCCAGATGATCATCGCGGACTACGACGTCGGCAAGAAGGGCTCGTTCACCGAGGCGGAGGGCGAGGCCCTCAGGAAGGGCGCCTTCGACAATCTCCGCAATTACCACTACTTCCTCGCCTTCTACGTCGGCGGGAAGCGCGTCGGCCTGCCGCCCATAAAGGATTTCAAGCCCTCGATACGGGACGGGAAGCTCGTCTATGCCTTCTCCCTGCCCTTCGCGCTTCCGATAACCGCGGCGGCGCTCGAGCTCAGGATCACGATCTACGACGATACCTACTATGTCGCCTTCGATAAGATGAGCCCGGCGGACGTCGCCGTCGGCTCCGCGGACTCGATCGAGACGGCGGTCTCGATCGAGAAGACCAGGGTCAAGGCGGAGTGGCCCGGACAGTTCATGCCCGACCAGGTCGTACTCAGGATGAGAAGGAAATAAAGCCATGCGCAATTCCCCCTTGAGCCTTCCGCGTCGAGCGCTGCTCGCATTGGCAGTCGCCGCGGCCTGCGCCGGTTTCGCGGGAGCGGAGTCCCCCAATCCCTTCACCTCGAGCGGCGGGCCTTCTCTCGTGGCGGCCCCGGCCACGCGAGGGATCGCCGTGCTCGCGCCCTTCCTGCATTCGCTGACCGACCGCCTCGCCGAGCTGGCGCGCGAGATCCGGGAGGCTAGGACCCCGGGGCCCATGCTGGCGCTGGCCCTCGCCTCCCTGCTCTACGGGGTCTTCCACGCCCTCGGCCCGGGCCACGGGAAGACCATCATATCGACGTTCTTCCTCGCCAAGGAAGCCAAGCTGCGGCACAGCCTGATGGCCGGCTACCTGATAGCCCTCGTGCACGCGGTCTCCGCGCTGACTATCGTCCTGGCCCTCTTCTTCGTCGTCAGGGGGGTCTTCTCGACGGGCTTCGAGAGCGCGAGCAGGATCGTCCAGACCTTAAGCTTCGGCGCCATTGCCCTCATCGGCGCGTTCATGCTCGTTCAAAGGATACGCGGCAGGGAGCACAGCCACGGCCGCCGCTTGGGACCCGGCGAGGCTCATGAGCATGAGCATGAGCTCGAGTCCGGGACCGGCAAGGTAGCCGGAAGGGAGCTCTTCGGCGTCGCCCTCGCCTCTGGCGTAGTGCCCTGTCCCGGCGCTTCGGCCATCATCCTCGTCTGCCTCTCCCTCAACGTGATGCTCGCGGGTGTCGTCGCGGTCACGTTGATATCGCTGGGCATGGGCCTCACCGTCTCCGTCATCGGGGCCGCGGCGATCCTCGCGAAGCGCGGCGTCCTGAAGGCGTCGGCGGCGAGTCACGGGGGCGCCTCCTCGCTCGCGAGGAGGATCGTGGAAATAGCCGGCGCGGCCGTGCTGTTCGTCTTCGGCCTCGTCTTCTTCATCGCGCAATTCTGAGGGAGGAGGAACCGTGATCCCAGCGCCCGATTTCGCAGCGTGGCTCAGAGGCGCCTCGTCGACCTTCGTCACGACTCTCGCCGGCCTCGCCTTCGAGACGATCCCTTTCCTCCTGATGGGCACCCTGCTCTCGGCCGTCATCCAGAGCTTCGTTCCCGATCGATCGCTCAGGCGGCTGTTCCCCAGGAACCGCTACCTCTCGATACTCGTGGCCCTCGTCGCGGGTGCCTTCGTACCGATCTGCGAGTGCGGTACCGTGCCCCTCGCCCGCAGGCTCCGACAGAAGGGCCTGCCTCTTTCCACCTCCGTCGCCTTCCTCGTCGCGGCTCCCCTCGCCAATCCGATGACCGTCATCTCGACCTACGTGGCATTCAAGGGTACGGGCTATCCGGTCTTCGCCCTGCGCCTCGGGTTCGGCCTGGCGGCCGCCTTCGTGATCGCCATCGCCGTCGAACTCGTCTCGAGGAACCGCCCTCGGATCGACATTACCGGGCCGACGCGACGATTGACGCGTCTCGAAGCCCCAGCCTTCCCGGCGGCGCCGCGCCTCCCCGCGTCCCTCGCGAAGCCCCGCGCGAGCCTCGGCTCGCGACTTGCCTCGCGCGTCGCGGAGACGTTCGAGCACGCTTCCTATGACTTCCTCGATACGGCTCGCTACCTCATAGCCGGCATCACCCTCGCGGCCTTCGCCAGGGCCCTCGTCCCGTCGGGGGCGATCCTCCGCTCGCTCGGCCAGCCTCTCGCGGCGACGGGAACCGGCCTTGCCTCGGCCTATATCCTCTCGCTCTGCTCCTCCGCCGACGCCTTCGTCGCGCGGTCCCTCTTCGCTCCGGACTCCTATCACGCGGTCCTGGCTTTTCTCGTCCTGGGACCCATGATCGACTTGAAGAACACGGTCCTCATATCGAGATTCGTCCGGCCGGGCCTCCTCGCCGCCTTCGTCGTCCTCGCCCTCCTCGTCGTGGGAGCCATGGCCCTCGTCGCGTCACCCTTGCTGGAGGCATTATGACCAAAGTCCGCGAAATTTCCGCGAGCAGGGTCGCCCGCAGCGCGATCTTCCTCGGCCTGTCCTTCTTCATCTCCTGGCTGGCGGAGAACGGAAAGCTCGCCAAGCTCGTTCATCCAAGGATGAACCCCTGGATCCAGGGGGCGGGGATCCTCTTCCTGCTGCTGGCCTTCGCGCAGATGCTTTGGATTTCCAAGCGGCCCAGGCGGCCCGATCCCGCCTCCTTCTTCATTCCCATCGCCTACGTCCTGGCCATCGTGTTCATCTTCGTCCAATCCGCGACCTTCTCGCCCGGCCGATTCGACTCGGGGAGCGATTCGCTGGCCGTCGAGAACGCGGTCATCTCCAAGCGCGACAAGGCCGCGGCGAAGGCATCCATGGGACCCCTGCCCTCGGTCATCGCATTCGACGACGACAGATACTGGACTCTGTACAACAGGCTCTACGACGATCCCGCCGCCGCCCAGGGCCATCGGGTCGTCATCCAGGGCTTCCTCGTGCGGGGGAGCGCCTTTCCGCCCGGCACCGCGCTCATCGCGCGAAACCTCATGTGGTGCTGCTCGGCCGACATGGCGGAGATAGGGCTGATCGCCCAGGATCCCGCCGTGGATAAGTTCAAGGACTCCGCATGGGTCGAGGCCTCGGGGCGGCTCTCCACGACCGATTTCGACATGAACGGCCTGGGCAAGAAGACGCTCATGCCTCTCGTCGTCCTGGACTCGCTGAAGCCGGTGGACAAGGGCGAAACCTCGGGCGTCATATTCCCCTTCTAAGCCGAGTTAGGCCCCTCATGCGCCCGCCGCGACGAGGCCGGAAAAGACCAGGACGAGGTAGGCCAGGGAGGCGGCGAACATCCGTCCCGGCCAGGAGGGCGAGCGGAAGGACAGAAGGCCGTACGCGACCCAGGCGGCGCCGAGGACGCAGGATCCGGCCGAGACGGCCAGAGCCGCCCCCGCCGGGGGCAGGCCCGCGAGCGCGATCGCGAGCGCCGGAAAGGGGAGGGCCGCCGCCGCCCAGGCCAGGACGCCCGACCGGGAGCTTCTTTCGGCGCCGCCCGCGGCGGCGCCATCGCCGGTCGGCCGCGACAGGCCCGCCATCGGAACGCCCGCGGCGCGGTACTCGCCGGCCCGCTTCAGCGCCAGAGCCCTGACGTGGGCCTGCTGCCATACCCCGAGGAAGGCGAAGAGCGCCCAGGCGGGGCCGCCGAGGCGCGGATCGACCGCCGCCCATCCGATCAGAGGAGGAATCGATCCCGCGATGCCTCCGACATACAGGCTGGCGGCTCCGCGCCGCTTGGCCCAGAGCGTGTATGGGACCAGGTAGACGAGGGCGCCCGCCAGCCCGAAGGCCGCCGCGGCGGGACCTGCGGCGAAGAGGAGGACGAGGCCGCCTCCCCCGAAGCCGGCTCCGATGCCGAGGGCCTGGGCTCCTCCCATGGCCCCCCGAGCCGTCGGGCGCTCCCGCGTGCGGTCCATCATGGCGTCGATGTCGCGGTCCATCCAATTATTTATCGCGCAGGATCCGCCCACGAGGAGGGATGTCCCCGAGAGGACGAGGGCGCTTTTGCCCCAGGGCCAGACCGTACCGGCGCCGACCGCCGCGAGCGCGAAGCCCGAGAGGGCCGTCAGCGCGTTCGAGCCTACTATCCCGATCTTGACCAAGGCCAGGAAGTCGCGCAGCCGCCTCATCGGCCCAGCATAGCACGCGGGAGCCTTCCTCCGCTTTGACATATAGCCAATTCCGAAACTCGGTTAGTTTTGGAATTGGCTTTGCGGTTTCTCGCGCTTTTTGATATCTGTATAAAACGCTACGAAATCTGCTCAGTTTCAAGGTTGTTTTTTCAAAAGTCATCCGACTTTTTAAAAAGCCTCATATTGCTTTGGCCGAAACTAAGGTATGATGTCCCGCAGGAACGCCATAGGCTGGCCGAAGGGAAGAAGCGGGGAATGATAGACTCTCTTTATCGTCTATTGGGCCGAATGGGCTTCACGGATCCGCTGCATCCCCCCATCGTCCATATCCCTATAGGGCTGGTGATCGGGGCCCTGGTATTTTTCGCCATCGGTGCGCTCTTCAGGCGAAAGCGGCTCTTCGCCTCGGCGCGGCAAGTCTCGATCCTGGCCCTCGTCTTCGTCTTCCCGACCATCCTCCTCGGCGTCTTCGACTGGATCCATTTCTTCCACGGGGCGATGATTCCGGCGATACAGATCAAGATGATCCTCGCCGGAGTCCTCCTCGTCCTCCTCGGCGCTGGCATAATCGTCGGCGGCGAAGAGAAGCCCCATGCCGTCGCGATGTCCGTCATCTATCTCCTCTCCGTCGTCGCGGTCATCGCCCTAGGCTACTTCGGCGCCAGCCTCGTCTACGGGCGGGGAGCGGCCGCCGCCCGCAGCTCGACCATCGGCGTCTCGGAAGCGCCGCCGCCGACGGCGGGGATCGCCTCCGAGGGCGAATCCCTGTTCGCGGCGAACTGCCGATCCTGCCACGCGGGCGGCGGAAACGCCATCGAGCCCAGGCTGCCCGTCAGGGGCTCCAGGAGGCTTGCCAGCCTCGAGAGCTTCGAGGCCTTCCTGCGCGCGCCTAGTATGCCCGACGGCAGGCCCGGAGCCATGCCGGCTTTCGGGGCGGACAGCCTGCAAGCCGATCGCGTGAAGGAACTCTACGACTTCGTTACGAAGGAATTCAGATAAGGGAGCCGGACGATGGGCGACACAGTCAACGAAGCCGAGGGCCCGTTCTTCGCGCCCCAGGGCGGCAAGCGCGGAATCCTCTACTGGCTGTCATCGACGAACCACAAGCGCATAGGGATGCTCTACCTCTCCCTCATCGGCTTCTTCTTCGCGACGGCCGTGGTCTTGGGCGTCCTCATGCGCATCCAGATGCTGTCGCCCGGCATAAGGCTGATGGACGCGCGCGGCTACAACACCCTGTTCACCCTGCACGGAATCATCATGATCTTCCTCGTCGTGATTCCCGGCGTCCCGACGATATTCGGCAACTTCGCCCTGCCGATGCTCATCGGCGCCAACGACATGGCCTTCCCTCGGCTCAACCTCTTCTCGTGGTACCTCTTCCTGACCGGGGCGGTCCTCGCGGCGGTCTCGGTCTTCACGAACGGGGGCGCCCCCGACACGGGCTGGACCTTCTACGTGCCCTTCAGCCTCAAGACGAGCGTGAACGTGCCGCTGGCCACCTTCGCGGTATTCGTGCTCGGGATGTCGTCGATCCTCACGGGGATAAACATCGTCACGACGGTCCATCAGCTCAGGGCGCCGGGGATGCGCTTCTTCAGGATGCCTCTCTCGGTCTGGGGGCTGTATTCCACCGCCTGGGTCCAGATCCTCGCGACCCCCATCGTCGGCATCACCATGCTCCTCATAGTCGTCGAGCGGCTCTTCGGCATCGGCGTCTTCGATCCCACCAAGGGCGGCGATCCGCTGCTGTACCAGCATCTCTTCTGGATATACTCCCATCCGGCCGTCTATATAATGATCCTGCCCGCCATGGGGATAATTTCCGACTTGTTCCCCGTCTTCTCGCGAAAGAACATATTCGGCTATAAGATGATCGCGTTCTCGAGTCTCGCGATCGCCAGCGTCGGCTCCCTCGTCTGGGGCCATCACATGTACGTCTCCGGCCAGAGCGACACCGCCGACATCGTGTTCTCCCTCCTCACCTTCCTCGTCGCGGTGCCCAGCGCGATCAAGGTCTTCAACTGGATAGCGACCATGTACAAGGGCTCGATCAGGCTCGAGCCGCCCTTCCTCTTCGCCCTCACCTTCGTCTTCCTCTTCTCGATCGGCGGGCTCTCGGGGCTCTTCCTAGGCGCCCTGTCCGCCAACGTCCAGCTCCACGACACCTATTTCGTCGTCGCCCACTTCCATTACATCATCTTCGGCGGCATGGGCTTCGGGATGTTCGCCGCCCTCCATTACTGGTATCCCAAGATGACGGGGCGCATGTACTCGAAGGCGACCGCCGTGCTCGGCTGGCTCGTCGCCTTCGTCGGATTCAACGTCTTCTATTTTCCCTTCTTCATCATGGGCTGGGAGGGCATGCCGCGCAGGTACTACGCCTACCTCCCCAAGTTCGCGCATCTCCAGTTCCTGTCCAGCATCGGAGCCTACGTCATGGTCGCGGGAATCGCCCTCCTCGTCGGCAATCTCCTCTACTGGGCGCGGCGCGGCGAGAAGGCCCCGGCCAATCCCTGGGGCGGGGCGACCCTCGAATGGACCCTCCCTTCCCCGGCGCCCTACGAGAACTGGGAGGAGCCGCCCGACGTGACCAGGGGACCCTACGACTATACGGGGATGGAGGACGAGCGATGAGCGGCCACGTCGCCGAGGCCGTGGACCGCGACAGGGGCCGCATCGGGATGTGGCTCTTCATCTGTACCGAGATCCTGCTTTTCGGGGGCCTCTTCCTTCTCTATTCCGTCTATCGCTACAAGAACCAGGCCGACTTCCACGAGGCCTCGCTGGACCTCTCGCGATTCGACGGCACTCTCAATACCATCGTCCTCATCACGTCGAGCCTCACGGCGGCGCTCGCCGTCCACGAGCTCCGGGCGGGCAGGACGGCGAGGACCAGGCTCCTCATCGGGGCGACCCTCCTCCTCGCCCTGACCTTCCTTGTCGTGAAGGGCTTCGAGTGGGCGGCCAAGTTCGAGCACGGTCTCTATCCGAGCGCTCCCCACCTCCTGACCCTGCCGCCCGGGCAGATACTCTATTTCGGCCTGTACTTCACAATGACCGGGCTCCACGCCATCCACGTCATCGTAGGCATGGGAGTGTTCGGCTACGGTCTTCGGTCGATGTCAAAGGGAAGAGTCGGACCCGAGCGCCCCATCCTCATAGAGAACGCGACCCTCTTCTGGCACCTCGTCGACGTGATCTGGATCTTCCTCTTCCCGCTGTTCTACCTCATATCGTGAAAGGAGGCGACGCGTGAGCGACACTGCACTGGAGCAGGAGGGAGGAGGGCGCCCCGCGCGGGAACCCGGGTACAGATCGTACTTCCTCGTCTACGCGGCCCTCGTCTGCCTCACCGCCCTCACCGTCACCTCGGCGAGCCTGAACCTCGGGCGGATCGCGATCGTCATCGTGCTCTGCATAGCGGGGACGAAGGCCGTCCTCGTCCTCCTCTATTTCATGCACCTGCGGTACGAGAAGCGGCTCCTGGTGAGCATCCTCATGCCGATCGTCGTAGTCACCCTGGCGATCTTCATCGGGCTGACGTATACGGACATCCTCTTCAGATAGGGGGCCTTGCATGGAAGGGACCACGATAGGAGCCGTCGACGAGTCTTTGTACTACATCGCCGCCTTCGCCTTCCTCCTATTCTTCGGTATCGTCTTCTTCCTGGTATACTTCGCCCTGCGCTACCGCTCGTCGCGGAGCCCTGTGGCGACCGAGATCCACGGGAACAATCTCCTCGAGGTCGTCTGGGTAGTCTTGCCGACCTTGATCGCCCTCAGCATGTTCTTCTACGGCCTCACCGGCTACAACTTCCTGAGGCGCGCCCCCGCGGGGGCTTTCGAGGCGACGGTCCGCGCGCGCCAATGGTCCTGGCTCTTCGAGTATCCCGACGGCAGGAAGAGCCCCGACCTCGTGGTGCCGGCCGGGCGCGACGTGAGGCTGACCATCGGCTCGGAGGACGTCATCCACGGCTTCTATCTCCCGGGCTACCGCATACAGGTCGACGCCGTGCCGGGCATGACGACCTACGCCTGGTTCAAGGCCAGCAGGGTAGGCGTGTTCGATATCCTCTGCACCGTTTATTGCGGGATCAACCACTCGGGGATGCTCGCCAAGCTCTATGTCCTGCCTCAAGATCGCTACGACGCATGGAAGTCCGGCGGAGGGGGCGAGCCCGAGGAATTCGTCCGAGCCTCCGCGGAACCTAAGGCTGGAGATTGAGCCTTCGATATTCCGCGATAGTCAGCCAGATCATGATCGCATCCCAGATAGTCAGGGCGATCAGGACCGGGGAACGGGTCGAGGCCCAGCGTATCGACTGATACGCGATGAAGAAGACGAGGGCGGCCACGGCGAGGGGATAGGCCCAGAGCTTCTTCCTCCACAGTAGAAACACGAGTACGATCTTTATTATTCCGTGGGACAGCAGATAGAAGAGCCAGAAGTGCTGAGTATCGATGGAGTAGCGCTGGCTCGCCCTGAGCATGAGATTCGCGATAAAATCCTTTGGGTCTTCCGCCAGCTCGTTTCGCGTGAGGAGCCTGACGATCCGCCTCAGGAATTCGGGATTCACGAACCCGATCAGAATTCCCGACGCGATCTCGAATGCCGCATGGAGGCCTTTCAACAGTATCCCTATCTCGAAACCGGCGTGCAGCAGGCCCCTTCGCTTGGCTATTCGAGCGCTCTCGCTCACTTCACTCACGCGCGGCTCCTCGATTCAGGCATCCTCCCACTATGGCGAAATAACGAGTCCTTTAGAAGAGGCTGCCGGCCAGGATCCTGTAGAGGGGTATCGTCGCGAGGCTCAGCACGGTCGATAGGGAGGTGGCGACGCCGGCGTACTCCGAGTCTCCTCCGTAGGACTCCGCGAGTATCGGCGTCTGGGTCATGGCGGGCATCGAAGCCTGGACGAGGAAGACCTCCTTCATGAGGAGGGGCAGGCCCGTCCCGCGCGCCAGGAAAGCGAGAAGGAGAGGGGAGAGGAGGAAGCGGCCAGCCAGGACGAGGACGAGGTCGCGTTCCAGCCTGAGTCTCTTCCATTCGACGCGCGAGACGACGATGCCGATGAAGAGCATGGACAGGGGCGTCGTCATGGCTCCGAGGTCCTTGCACGAGTCCATGATCGGCCGCGGGAGGCGGATTCCGGCGAAGATCATGGCCGTCGCCGACAGGAAGCCGACCAGCGGCGGGGAGAAGAGGCGCCTGAGCCCCTCGGCCGAGACGAGGGAGGGCGCGGGCTTCCCTTGGAGGATCGCCCCGTCCCTCGCGATGCCGTAGACGCCTACGGTCCAGAACAGGCTCGTGTTCGCGATGTAATACAGGAGGACGTAGGGCAGGCTCGCCTCGCCGAAGAGGACGAGGTTCACCGGCAGGCCGATGAAGATCGTGTTCGACAGCGCGAACATGGAGGCGAAGGTGCCCCTCCTTCCCGGGGACAGTCGGAGCAGGGCGGCGATCCCCGCGCCGATCGCGTAGCAAGCGAGCATGGCCGCGAAGGGGACGGGCAGGCCGGGCAGCATGGAGAGGAGCTTGGACCTGTCGTAGCCTCCCATCAGGCTCGCGATCATGTAGGCCGGCAGGGCTATCGAGACGACCAGCCTCGAGATCAAGGAGCCGGACTTCTCGTCGAACCATCCCTTTTTCGCCAGGGCGAAGCCGAGGGCGATCATGAGGATGACGGAAAGCACGCTCCCGAGGGCGCTCAGCATTGCTCCTTCCTACTCGGCGCGCGGCGACGCGTCGATCAGGGCATCCGCCTGGTCCATCTGCGCCCGTACCGCCGCCGCGGACGCGCGGAGGGCCTCCGCCTCCGCTTCCGATAGGGGCGGCGCCGATACGGAGCCTACCCCGGCCCGGCCGAGGGTGACGGGAAGGCTCATGTAGACGCCCCGGACGCCGAAGTCCCCGGATATGAGCGAGGACAGGGTGTGCGGCCCTTCTGCGCCTCCGAGGAGGCTCTCGACGATCCGGACTGCCGAGAAGGAAATCCCGAAGCAGCTGTGCTCGCCGGCGAGCCTGATGTCCCAACCGGCTCGCTTGGTCATCTCGAGGATCTTCAACTTGGCCTCGGCGCCGAAATCCATCCCGGCGTCGCGAAGATGGGCATCGAGGGGGACGCCGGAGTAGGCGGCTCGGCTCCACAGGGGGACCATCGTGTCCCCGTGCTCTCCGATCACCTCGGCTTCGATCCTGGCGGGGTCGAGACCGTAGGCCTCTCCGATGAAGGTCCGGAGCCTCAGCCCGTCGAGCAGAGTGCCCGTGCCGATGACCCGCGCCGAGGGCAGCCCGCCGAGCCTGTAGGCGGCGTAAGACATGGCATCGTTGGGGTTGGTGATCGCGACCAGCACGGCGCCCCCGCTTCTCTCCGCCAGTCGAGGGATGAGCTTCCGGTACACTTCGATATTGTCGCGGAGCACGTCCGAACGCTTTCCGTCCGCCTTGGGCAGGACGCCCGCGGTCACTACGACTATGTCCGATCCTGCCGTGTCGTCGATGCTCCCCGCGCGCACCGAGCTTCCCGCGAGGCAGGGGGCGCAATGCGACATGTCGAAGGCTTTGACTCGGGCCTTGTTCTCGTCCCGATTGAAGAGGACGAGCTCGACGCTCGGGCGGCGGAGGAGAAGAGAATAGGCGATCGTCGTTCCAATGGCGCCGCTTCCGACGATGGTGATCTTGCTGCTTTGCGCTGACAAGCGGGGTTCCCCTTTCGGCATGGACTGCCTCAAGCTAACCCGGCGGCGGGATTCCTTCAATACGTACTTTTGCCTGTGTCGTCGGCCGCCCCGAAGGATTCTGCACAATATCCTCTTTAAATGTAGAATACAGTAGATTAAATGCGAAAAACGTAGTATATAAGCAATTGACTACCGTATTCGTAGAGACCGCTTGCCATGTGGATGGAGGTTTAAGAGTATGAAGATCGGATGCGTCAAGGAAATCAAGAGGCACGAGTATCGCGTCGGAATGACCCCGCATTGCGTAAAGTCCTACGTGGACCACGGCCATCAGGTGACGATCCAGTCGGGCGCCGGGGCCGATGCGGGCTTCGAGGACGCCGAGTATGCCAAGGCGGGCGCGCGCGTCGAGTCGGACCGCAGGCGGATCTTCGACTCCTGCGACATGATCGTCAAGGTCAAGGAGCCCCAGAGCGAGGAGTACGGATTGCTCCGAGAAGGGCAGATCCTGTTCACCTACCTGCATCTCGCCGCCGACCGCGAGCAGACCGATGCCCTCCTGGCGCGAAGGATCAAGGGAGTCGCCTACGAGACCATACGCATGGCCGACGGCACCCTGCCCTGCCTCAAGCCCATGAGCGAGATCGCCGGCCGCCTCTCCGTGCAGGAGGGCGCGAAGTACCTCGAGAAGCCCTTCGGCGGCCGCGGCGTCCTCTTGGGCGGAGTGCCCGGAGTCCCCCGCGGCAAGGTCGCCATATTGGGCGGAGGCGTGGTCGGCACCAACGCCGCCAAGGTCGCGGTGGGCTTCGGTGCCGCGGTGACCGTCCTCGACGTCAATCCGAACCGCCTCGCCTACCTCGACGACATCTTCCGCGGCGAGCTGGCCACCCTCTACGCCACCGAGAAGAACATCCAGACCGTCGTCGAGGAGAGCGACCTCATCATCGGCGCCGTCCTAATCCCCGGCACCCAGGCGCCCCACCTGATTCGGCGCGAGCATCTCAAGACGATGAAGAAGCGCTCTGTCATCGTGGACGTCGCCGTGGACCAGGGCGGCTGCGTCGAGACGACGAGGCCCACCACCCACGATGCCCCGACCTTCGAGGTCGACGGGGTCGTGCACTACTGCGTCGCGAACATGCCGGGCGCCGTCGCCCTCACGAGCACCCTCGCCCTCACCAGCTCGACCCTGCCCTACGGCCTCAAGATAGCGGACCTCGGCCTCGAGGACGCCCTGCGCAAGAACCCCGACCTCAAGGAAGGGCTCAACGTATACGAAGGCAAGTGCTGCTATCCCGGCGTCGCCAAGGCCTTCGACCTTGCCTACGCCGCGCCCGATACGCTACTGTAGGAGGCGATGCAGCCCGACGAGACCGACTGGAAGATCATTTCGATATTGAAGGAAGGCTACGTGCCCAACAACACGATAGCCCTCGAGCTCGGCGTTTCCGAAGGCACGGTGCGCGCCCGCCTCAAGAAGCTCAAGGAGGCGGGCATCCTCCAGATCCGGGCCCTCATCAACCCCGACGTGCTGGAGAATAAGCAGCTGGTCCTCGTCGCGATGCGGGTCGCCGAATCGAAGCTCCTCGACCGCAAGGCCGAGGAGCTTTCGCGGCTCAAGAACGTGCTCTCGGTCTCGATCGCCTCCGGCCGCTACGACCTCATCGCCGAGGTCCTCCTCGACTCGAACAGGGGCCTCGTCCAGTTCCTCACCGAGGAGCTCTCGACCGTCGAAGGCATCCTGGCCTCCGAGAGCTTCATCATGCTCAAGAGCTACGGCAAGTACGTTTAGGACGCCGCGGGCGTCGGGCGCAGCGACTCGCGGAAGCGCAGCAGGTCGACGACGCAGGCGTTGACGGGCGTGGCGACGCCGCGCGTCGCGCCCTTCGCGACAATGGCGCCGTTGAGGAATTCTATCTCGGTCGCCTTTCCCTTCGATATGTCCTGCAGCATCGACGAACGGTGCCCCGCGGTGCTGGGCAGCTGCGCGTCGCGGAGGTAGGCGAGGTAGTCCTCGGGGGCTGCCCAGGGGAGGGCGATGCCCTCGGCCTCGATGACGGCGAAGCCCTCGCGGACTATGCTCTCGATGATCCGCCAGGCGGGGGCTTCCGCGAGCCTGCCGTAGGGAACTCCCATGAGGGCGCCGAGGGGATTGAGGGCGCAATTGTAGAGGGTCTTGGCCCAGAGCTCCGAGCGTATCGCCGGGCTGGCCTCGGTCCGCATGCCGGCGCGCCTAAAGAGCTCGACCAAGCGCAGGACGCCCGAGTCGAGACCATCGGGGAAGCGGCCGAGCTTTATGGGCCCCGCCTCTACCGACACGTGGACGGCCGCGTCGCCTCGCCACTCGGAGCCCGTGATGATGGTGCCGCCTATCACCTTGTCCGTATATGCGGCGATGATCTCCTCGTTGCCGACGCCGTTCTGCAGGCTGAGCGTCTCGGTGCCGCTCAGGACCTTCGAGAACTGATCGCATATCGCCCGAGTGTCGATGGCCTTGGAGGTCAGGATCGCGTAATCGTAGCGCTCGCCCTCGGGGACACGGTCGCCCGCGGGGAAGCGAAACTCGCCTTCGCCCCAGATCCCGGTCAGGCGAAGGCCCCCGGACTCCATGGCCCGCGCGCAGCGCGCCCGGGCGACGGCGCGTACCTCGCAGACTCTCGAAAGCTTGGCGGCCACGGAGAGCCCGACCGCGCCCGCGCCGAGGATCAGCACTTTCATGAAGGCGGAGTATAGCGCAGAGAGGGCCGTTGAGGAACCGTCGCATCTTCCTGCCCGCGTCGTATATCATGGTCCCATGGCCACGGATTGGTTCGCGACCCACGCCGCGGGCTTCGGGCCCCTCGTCGCCCGCCTGGCGGCTCGGGACCTGCCCGGCTCGGCGCTCCGGCGTGCCGAGGACAACGCTGTCTTCATTTCCGGCGATACGGAGCCCCGCGCGCTTCTTTCCTACTGTCGCGGCCTCTTCCGGCTCCTCGGCGAGACTCGCGGCGGCCTAGAGCGCGCGGCGCGGGAGTTCGCGCGCGATCCCGCATCTCTCGGAAAGATAGCGCGCGGACCGAGCGCCGGTCGCGACCAGAGGGTCGCGGGACGCTTCGTCCTGCGCTCCTTCGGACCCGACGACCCCGCGGCCTTGCCCCTCGAGCTCCGCCGCGACCTCGAATCGGCCATCGCCCGAGCTTCCGGGCTGCGTCCCGACTCCGCGAGGCCGGACAGGGAGTTCCGCGTCCAGGAGCGCGCCGACGGGTGGACCCTCTTCCTCGAGCGCGCGCGGGCCCCCAAGGAGTCCGAGACGGGGCTTCTCGACGGCGATCGCGCAGGCGAGCCGCCGCGACGCGGCGAGCTGCCGCGAACGACCTGCCGCCTCCTCGCGGAGATGACCGAGCCGCGGCCCGACGACGTCTTCCTGGATCCGTTCTGCGGCTACGGAGGCATCGCCCTTGAGCGGGCCCTCGCCGCGCCCTACCGCTTCGTCTTCGCGGCGGACGCCGACCGCGAGAAGACGGCGGCCGTCAAGGCAGCCCTTGAGGCGCGGGCCTTCGAGCGCAGGCGAAAGACGATCTTCCCCAAGACCCGCGACGCTCTGGACGGAGGCTCCTTCGACGCGGGCTTCGTGACGGCGATAGCGACCGACCCCCCCTGGGGGCTTTACGAGGGAGGGCCCGGCGCCGAAGGCGCGGGGGAGCTGCTGCGCAGCTTCCTCGCCGAAGCGGCCCGCCTCCTCGCTCCGGGAGGCCGGCTGGTCCTCCTGACCGCGCGAGGGAGCGAGATAGATCCCGGGCCCTGGTTCGCCGAGCGGGAACGTCTCGACGTGCTCGTGTCGGGGAAGAAGGCAAAGGCCGTTCGGCTGGACCGTCTGCGGCGAGGGCCGGATAGCTAGCCGATTATCTCGCGAATCACCCTGAGCCAGTTGCCGCCCATGATCTTCGCCACCGTATCGGGAGCATGGCCGCGCTCGAGGAGTCCGGCCGTCAGATCGGGCATGCGCGAGCAATCCTTCAGCACCACGCCGTAGCTCTCAGGGAAGCCGTCGAAGTCGCTGCCTATTCCCACGTGCTCCGCGCCGGCAACCGCGACCAGGCGGTCGACGTGGTCCAGGAAACGGCCGAGCCCTACCTTGGCCGGGGCCTCGTCCACGAAGAGGCCGGCAAAGGTGGCGGCCACGAGGCCGCCGGTCGCGGCGATCCGCTGGGCCTGGGCGTCCGTGAGGTTGCGCCGATGCGGGCAGAGTGCCCGCGAGTTGGAGTGGGAGGCGACAACGGGCCTGCGAGCCATGGCCAAGAGGTCATCCAGGGCCTCGTCCGAGAGATGCGAGGCATCGACGATCATGCCGAGCCTCTCCATCTCCGCGACGACCCGCCTGCCGAAATCGGTCAGGCCTCCGGTCCCGTCGACGGCGGGATCGCCCGTGCCGGCGCCGCGCCCGAGGGCGTTACGGCGGTTCCACGTCAGTCCCATGAGGCGGACGCCCCTCGCGTAGTATGCGCGCAGGGCGTCCAGGTCCTCGCCTATCGCCTCTCCTCCCTCGATGGTCAGAAGGGCCGAGGTCGCGCCTTCCGCCTTCGCCCGCAGGATATCCCGGCCCGCGAGGGCGAGGCGGAAGTCCCCGGTCCGCGCGAAGACGGCCTCGAGGGCCTCGAGGAGCCGGTCGGTGCGGTCTCTCGCGCCGGCTAGGTAGCCGTCGTCGACGAACATCGCCATGAACTGGCAAGTCACGCCGCCTTCGCGCAGGCGGGGCAGGTCGACCTGCCCTCCTCCCGCCGACGCCCCCGCGCCGCGCGAAAGGAAGTCCCGCGGCGCCGCGCCCGGATCCGAGGCGCGGCTCGCGACGAGGTCGCAGGCGCTGTCGCAGTGACCGTCTATGACGAGGAGGCTTCGATGCAGCTCGAGGGCGTCCGTCGATGACGGCATTTCGCTACGCCCCCCGCGCGGGCCTGCGGTCGATGCGGCAGCCGAAGGGCGGCAGCCCGGCGGCCTCCCTCTCGTTGAAATTCATGAGGAAGACATAGTCGGTCTCGCCGTCGGTGCGGGCCTGGGCGTTGACGCCGGGCGGCAGACTCTCGGGCCAGGCGGAGACCAGCCCCGAATCGCGGGCGAGGGCGCCGACGAGGTCGTCGGTGAAGCGCTGGTCGACCTTGGCGGCGACGTAGTAGACGAGGCCCTTTCCGTGCTTATGCCGCGTGAGGACGGGCCTGCCCGCGTACCAATCGTCGCCATAGGCGGCGAGGACCTCTGATCCCTCGGGATGGACGAGCTCGCAAAAGCCGTCGATCCCGTATTCTCCCGACAGGCCGAGGTCCTGGCCGGCCGCGGGGAGAGCGCGGTTCGACTGCCCTTCCCAGAGAGGATCGAGCTCTTCGGCCCATACCCCTGCCAGCCCGCGAAGAGGGCCGGGGAAGCCGCTTTGGAAGCAGAGATCCGACTGGTCGACCATGCCCGAGAAGAAGGTGAGAACGAGGGTCCCTCCGTCCCGGACGAAGCGCTCGAGCCGTTCGGGGGTGCCGGACTTGATCATGTAGAGCCATGGAGCGATCACGAGTCCGTAGCTCCCGAGATCCTGCACCTGATCCGGGACGTCGCAAGGTATTGATAGGCGCCAGAGCGCTCGGTGAAATTCCACGCAGGCGCGCTCGTAGTCCCGCTGGGCCTTGCCGAAGCCCATGAACTCGTCGATCGCCCAGCGGTTTTCCCAGTCGTAGATGACCGCCGCCCGCGCCCTGACGGTCGTTCCCGCCACGTCGGCAAGACCCTTCAGCTCGCGTCCCAGCTCCGCCACTTCGCGGAAGACTCGCGTATTCTCGTGCCCGGCGTGGTCGACGACGGCGCCGTGGAACTTCTCGAATCCGCCTCGGCCCTTGCGCCACTGGAAGTACATCACGGAGTCGGCGCCGTGGGCGACGGCCTGTAGGGACGAGAGGCGGTGCATGCCCGGCTTCTTGAGGCGGTTGACGGGCTGCCAGTTCACCTGGCTCGGCGTGCTCTCCATGAGCAGCCACGGCCTGCCGCCTTTGAGGCTCCGGAAGAGGTCGTGGATGAAAGCCGTGCGGGAAGCGGTATCGGCGTCGCTTGCCTCGGCTCGATGCCAGCGGGGATAGGAGTCCCAGGCGATGACGTCCACGTGAGGCGCCCAGTTCCAGTAGTTGAGCCCGGTATAGACTTCCATCATGTTGACGGCGACGGGAACCTCGGGGGTTATCGCGCGCAGGGGGGCCGATTCCGCCAGGAAGAAATCGAGGGACTGGGCGTCTATGAAGCGCCGCCAATCGAGGGCCAGGCCGTGCAGCGATCCTTCTCCTCTCGGCGAGGGAGATTCCACCTGCTCCCAGGCCGTATAGCGATGGCTCCAGAAGTCCGTCCACCAGGCCTTGTTGAGGGCGTCGAGGTCGACGTAGCGCTTCTTGAGCCAGGAGCGAAAGGCTTCCTGGCAGAGGGGACAGTGGCACTCCCCTCCGTATTCGTTGGACACGTGCCAGAGGACGAGGGCCGGGTGGTCCCTGTAGCGCTCGGCCAGCCGGGTATTCATCTCCACAGCTTTGCGGCGGTAGGCGGGCGACGTGTAGCAGTGGTTGTGGCGCATGCCATGGAGATCCCGGACGCGATCGGGGCCGCAGCGCAGGATCTCGGGATACCTTGCCGACATCCACGCCGGCTTGGAGCCGGTGGGGGTCGCCAGGACGGCCTTCATGCCTGCCCGGCCCAGCCGGTCCATGATGTCGTCGAGCCAGCCGAAATCGTAGCCGCCGTCCTCGGGCTCGAGGCGGGTCCACGCGAAGATGCCGATCGACACGACGTCGACGCCGGCGAGGGGGAAGAGGCGGAAGTCCTCGGCGATGACCTCGGGACGGTCGAGCCATTGGTCGGGATTGTAGTCGCCCCCGTGCCATATGGATGGGAGCCTCGGGTTGACGGGCGGGAAGGGCTTGCTCATCCCGCCATTCCACACTATGCGGGCGCTTTTGTCCACGTGCCGGATCGGTGTATGATCCGCCGCGAGCCCCCGCAGGGGCGCTCGCGGCGGGAGGGGCGATGAAGGTCTGCGTTTTCGGCCTGGGGGCTATCGGGGGATGCTTTGCCTACGGCCTGGCCAGGTCGGGCCATGAAGTCGCGGGCCTGGCCAGGGGAGCCACTTTAGATGCCGTGCGCTCGCGGGGCGTCAGGCTCGCCGACGGGGCCGAGATCGGATCGATCGCGGTCCGGGCGGTCGAGGACGCGAGGGAGGCGGGCGTCCAGGACCTGGTGGTGCTCGCGGTCAAGGCTCCCGCCCTGCCCGAGGCCGCTTCTCGAATCGCCCCTCTGGTAGGCCCCGATACGATCGTCCTGCCCGCGATGAACGGCGTGCCCTGGTGGTTCTTCCAGGGCTTCGGCGGCGCCTTCGAAGGCTCCTCCCTCAGCTCGGTCGATCCGGTCGGCGCCATCGCCTCGGCGATACCCGCGAGGAGCCTGATAGGCTGCGTCGTCCATTTCGGGGCATCCTGCCCTGAGCCCGGTCTCGTGAGGACCCAGCCCGCGCGGCCCCTCATCCTTGGCGAGCCTTCGGGCCGGCTTTCAGAGCGGCTCCGGGCCCTGTGCGGCGCGCTCTCCGAGGCCGGCTTCGAGGCCGAGGCCTCGAGCTGCATCCAGCGCGATATCTGGTACAAACTCTGGGGCAATATGACCATGAACCCGCTCTCCGCCCTCACCGGCGCCACGATGGACAAGATCCTCGACGATCCTCTCGTCGCGCGCTTCTGCCTGGACATCATGGCCGAGGCGAAGCGCATCGGAACGAGGATCGGCTGCCCGATCGAGCAGAGCGGCGAGGACAGGATGGCGGTGTCGCGCAAGCTCGGGGCCTTCAAGACATCCATGCTCCAGGACGTCGAGGCGGGCAGGCGCGTCGAGCTCGACGCCCTGGTATCCGCGGTCGGGGAGATCGGAGCCCTCGTGGGCGAGGCGACGCCCAATATCGACATCTTGCTGGGTCTCGCGCGTCTGCACGCGCGGACCAAAGGATTATATCCGACGGAATGACGACGGGAGGAGTAGGCCATGGCTATCGCGAAGAAGATGAAGGGCTTCGTGGAGAAAGGCTCCATGATCCGCAAGATGTTCGAGGAGGGAGCGAGGCTCCGGAAGATCCACGGGGCCGACAAGGTCTTCGACTTCAGCCTCGGGAATCCCAACCTGCCGCCTCCCGCGGCCCTGCGCGAGAGGCTCGCGGCGCTGACCCGCGCCGACGAGCCCGGGCTCCACGCCTACCTGCCCAACGCCGGCCTCGAGGAGGCGCGCTCGGCGATCGCCGCGAGGGCGAGCGTCGACCACGGCGTCGCGCTGAAGGGCGATCACGTGGTCGTCACCTGCGGGGCCGCGGGCGCGCTCAACATAGTCTTCAAGGCCCTCCTCGACCCGGGCGACGAGGTCCTCGTCCCGACGCCCTATTTCGTGGAGTACGGCTTCATCGCCGACAATCACGGCGGCGTCCTAAGACCGGTCCCGACCTTACCCGACTTCTCGCTGGACCACCGCGCGATGGAGGCCGGCATGGGGCCGAGGACCAAGGTCGTCCTCATCAACTCGCCCAACAACCCGACGGGTCAGATATACTCGGCCGAGTCCCTCGCGAAGCTGGCAGATACGATGGCCCGAAAGGGCCGCGAGCACGGGCGCGATATCTACCTGGTTTCGGACGAGCCCTATCGGAAGATAGTCTACGGCGGGGCGAAGGTCCCCAGCCCCCTGGCCGCCTACGCGAACTCGATCGTGGCGACGTCCTACTCCAAGGACCTCTCCCTTCCCGGGGAGCGCATAGGCTACGCGGCGGTGAACCCCGCCGCCGCCGACTTGAGCGACCTCATGGGCGCCCTCATCCTCGCGAACCGGATTCTCGGCTACGTCAACGCGCCGAGCCTCATGCAGAAGGTCGTGGCCGGCCTCGGCGACGCCATAGTCGACGTCTCGCTCTACGAGGCCAAGCGCGACCTCCTGGCCGCCGGCCTGCGCGCGGCGGGCTACGACTTCGCCCTCCCGCCCGGCGCCTTCTACCTCTTCCCCAAGAGCCCTAGCCCCGACGAGGCGCGCTTCGTGGACCTCCTCAAGGAGGAGAACATCCTCGTTGTGCCTGGCTCGGGCTTCGGCTCCCCGGGCTACTTCCGCATCGCCTACTGCGTCGAGGACCAGGTCATCGAGGGCGCGATGCCCGGCTTCGAGCGGGCGATGCGGAAGGCGAAGGCGGCCGGCGAGTAAACGCCCTCAAAAGGCGCATGGCGAGACTGGCATGGATCCTGCCCAAATAGCGAGGCGCGAGGTCGTCGCTATCCAGGCATGCATTCGCCAATTCCTCGTACTCCGCCTTCCATGCGGACGCGAGAAGGTAGAATTCGACTTCTCCGCCTCGACGCAAGACTCCGGCCCGGCGCGCAGCTCCTACCAGGGGCAGGAACATCGAGCTGTGCCATGATTTTGCGGCGTCGCGCAGGTCGACGTCCTCCCCTTGGAGCAGCCTATACCTTTCTATCTCTGCCAGTAGAGCATCCCAGGCCTCGGGATGCCCGCTTTCGATTCCTCCATTGCCCGGCCGGAGGCCGGTGACTCGGGCGAAGCGCTCTCGGATGGATGACACTATGACACGGATGACTTCCTCGATGTCCATATCCGGGGAGAGCGCCGCGCGCGAGGGCAGGCCGTAGACTTCAGCCTCGATGAATTCAACTCCTGCGCCGCGGGCGACGGAAACGCGGTGGTTGCCGTCGCGCACGAAGTAGACGCCCCCGATTTCGTAAAGGACGATCGGGGGCAGTTCCCGCTCCGCGCGCAGCGCCGCGGCTACGCTCATCCAGCGATGGGCATCGACGGAGCGCCTCGGGGCGAAGCGCCTCGTGAAATCGGCCCCTCTCTGCTCGCTGCCCACGATCGAGGCCAGGGCTACAGTCCGAAGCCCGAGATATCTTTCATCACCATCGCTCAGGTACCGTCGGACCAGCGAGAACGGAACGAGAGAAGGGCTGCGACGGCCGAGGATCGCGGTCAGCGAATCGCCGAAAGCTCTGTTGCGCGCCGCGACGAAGTCGGCGTAGGCCGGACCGTCGGGATGCGCCCTTTGGTCGGTATTCATGAAGGGTCGACTGCCTCCCCCTTTACGGACACTTCCGCCCGCGCGCCGTTCAAGGGAACGAGAGATTTCCCATGGAGTCTTCTATAATGGTTCGGCGACAGGCCGAACCTATCCTTGAAGAGGTGGTAGAAATGGCTCAAATTGCCGAACCCGGACTCTAAATGGATGTCTATTATCGCTTTGTCCGTGAAGGTGAGGAGGCTCGCCGCGTGGTCGAGCCTGATGGCGTTGATATAGCCGATAGGCGTCGTGTTGAAATATCTCTTGAAGATGTGGCACAGATGCTCGTGGCTCCTGCAGGCCAACTCCTGCAAGGAATCCAGGCCCCTGGAGAAATTTTCATGATTCTGCATCTTGGCGCAGACGTCATATAGCCATTCCGGTAGGTCGGAAATCTCCTCAGCCTCCGTCAGCGCGAAGTATTTGGTGAAGAATTCCATCAGCGTCTTCCTCAGCTCGAGATTAGCCGTGCGCTTATCGACGACGTGCATAAGGCACTTCCGGATCCTCTTCTGTGCCGTTTCGACCTCCAGGGAATCGAGTTGGACCTGGGGCGGCGTTTTCGCCTGCAGGAGGCGCTCGGCATTGTATATGGGACCGAGGAAGCGAAATAGGTCGTAGGCCAGCTCGGCCTTGAAGGCAAGATTATAGAACTGGCAGTCCCCATTATTTATCCTTTTGTAATAATGCATGTCGTTCGGCCGGATGAAAACGAGGGCGCCTTTGCTCAGGGATTGCTTGTGGTCGTTGGCGACGTGATTCACCCGTCCTTCCGTGATAAGGAAGAATTCGAAGAAATCGTGATAATGCTCGGCCGTCGTGTAGATTATCGAACTGAAGAAGCCGCAGCTGCCCCCAACCTCTCCGTCGATGAGATCGTTGCTCAGCAATTGGAGCTTGCCGTCATGCATATTCACAATATCAATATAGCACAATAAAAAGTCAATAAATAACAAGATTACTCAAATAATTACATTTATACTCCGCTCCATGAGGTGAAAAGGTATGTCCAGGAAACCAGACTTATCGCAAGAAATACATTTTACCGAAATCTACAAGATGAACAGGCGCAGCAACGTCGCTTTACGCGAGGCCGCCTGCCTCCGGGCCCAATTCCCGGCGATTCTCGGAGACATCCGCGAAGGAGACCTATTCGCGGGAAGGCTGGAATTCGGCGCCGTCGGTTTCAGCACCCAGGAGCAGATCGGCGGCACAGGCTACTTCTGCCATGAGGAAGTCCTCCTCGAGGAATTGCGGAAGAAGACGATCGATCTCGCATATCGGGAAAAAGTGCTGGCGATGCTTCAGTTCTGGCGCAAGGAATGCACGACTCAGCGCGTCCTCGCCGAGTTCCCCTACGCTCTCAAGCAGGCTCTTCCTACGATCGACTGGGAAAATCAGCCGAGCGTCGTCTTTCCGATCATACGCAACGCCGGCGCCTTCATGGATTTCGACAAGCTTCTGCGCTTGGGTATCCCCGGCCTGCGCGGCGAGGTCGAGAGCAGGAAGGCGGAGGCCGTATCGAAGGGCGCCGACATCTCCTACTTCGACGCCACCCTGGACGCTCTCGCGCTCTTCCGCGAATGCTGCGACTACTATGCGAGTCATGCCCGGTCTCTCTCGCGATCCTCGCCGGGGCCCAGGGCCGACGAGCTGGGCCGAATAGCCGACGGGCTCGACGCGATAAAGATCGGAGCGCCCAGGCGCCTTCGCGAAGCCATTCAGCTGATGTGGCTCTACGCAGTCATGACGAGCGCCCTCGAATACGGGAGGATGGACGTCTATCTCGGGGATTTCCTGGAAGAGGATCTCTCGGCCGGCCTCATCGACGAGGAGGCCGCCCTCGATATGGTGAAGTCTCTCTGGAGACTTATAAGCAGCATGGGAGTCGCTGTCGACGGGAGGGTAATCGTCGGCGGGAAAGGGCGGAGGAACGAGGATCGCGCCGATAGGTTCGCGCTGCTCGCGATAGAGGCCTCGCGAACGGTCATCGACGTTCTGCCGCAGCTGACTCTGCGCTTCTACGAAGGCATGGACCCGAGGCTCATGGAAGCGGCTCTGCGTTCCATCGAGGAGGGCCGAACCTACCCTCTACTGTACAACGACGACGTAAATGTCCCGGCAATCCGAGAGGCTTTCCGCGTCGGCGAGGAAGTGGCGCGGCAGTACGTGCCCTTGGGCTGCGGCGAATATGTATTCGACCACATGAGCTTCGATACTCCCAGCAACAATATCAATCTCCTCAAGGCTTTGGAAATAACCCTTCGAAACGGCGTGGATCCCGTCAGCGGGAAGCGGATGGGCTTGGAGACGGGGCGCTTCGAGGATTTCCGCAGCTTCGAGGAGCTGTTCCAGGCCTGGCAAAGCCAGATGAGGTACTTCATCCAGGCCGCGGCGGACCAGCAGGCGCTCCAATACCGCATCGTCGGCAGGGATATGTCCTTCCTTCTCATCAGCGCCCTGTACGACGACTGTCTCGAGCGCGGTTCCCCGCTACTTCAGGGAGGCGTCCGCTATCTTCAGGGCTGCCTCGAGTGCTACGGCAACACGAACGCCGCCGATAGCCTCACGGCGATCAAGAGTCTGGTGTACGACAAGAAGGCAATCTCCCCCGCGAGGCTCCTCGAGATGCTCGATGCCGACTTCGAAGGCTATGAGTCGGATCGCAGGATGCTTCTCGAGTGCCCGAAATACGGCAACGACGACGACGAGGCCGACTCCATGCTTCTCAGGGTCCACGATTTCACGTGCGCGACCATCCGCGAGCAGAGCGTCCGCACCGGCCTCCACGCATACCTCGCGGTCGTGATCAACAACGCTCAGAACACGACGCTCGGGGCATGGGTAGCCGCTTCCGCCGACGGGAGGAAGGCGGGTATGGCCATGGCGAACGCGAACAACCCGACGAGCGGAGCGGACAGGAACGGCATAACCGCAATGATCAATTCGATTCTCAAGCCCTCTCCGAGGTTCCACGCCGGCGCAGTGCAGAATCTGCGCTTCAGCAGGGAATCCTTTCGCGAAGAAAAGGAGAAGGTCAAAGCGATTCTCGGCACCTATTTCGCGCGAGGCGGAAGCCAGGCCATGGTCACTGTCATCGGCAGGGGAACCCTGGAGAAAGCGCTCAAGGAGCCGGAGAAATATAAAGATGTCTTCGTCCGAGTCGGAGGCTTCAGCGCCCGCTTCGTCGAGCTTCCCTCCAACGTTCAGCTCGAGATCCTGAACCGAACCACCGCATGAGCGCCGGCGGGATCGTCTTCGATATTCAACGGGGCTCCCTGCACGATGGGCCGGGAATAAGGACCACGGTCTTTTTCAAAGGCTGCCATCTGCGTTGCAGGTGGTGCCATAACCCCGAATCCCTCGAATTCGAGCCTGAGTTCTCGTTCAATCGGGAGAAATGCACGGCTTGCGGCAGATGCGCGGCCGTCTGTCCCGAGGGGGTCCACGACCTGGCCGACGGAGTCCATGCGGTCGCCTTCGAAAAGTGCAGCCTCTGCGGCCTGTGCCTGGCCGTCTGTCCGGCTTCCTGCCTCAGCATCGTCGGACGAGAGTATTCGACCGACGAATTGATGGCGACTATCGTCCGCGACCGCGCTTTCTACGAGAGCTCCGGCGGAGGCCTCACCCTGTCCGGCGGGGAGCCGACCGCCCAGCCGGATTTCTTGGGCGAACTCCTGGCGGCTTCCAAGGCAGAGGGGATCGCCACCTGCATCGAGACGGCCGGGGCAGCCGCGGAGGCCCAATTGAGAAGGCTCCTCCCCTTGGTCGACCTTTTCCTCTTCGATTGGAAGGACTCCGATCCGGCGCGGCATGAACGCAACACCGGTATCGGCCTAAACGGGATTCGGTCCAATCTCGAGTTTCTATATGCGAACGGAGCGGCAATCATCTTACGCTGCCCCATCATCCCCGGCGTCAACGACACCGATGAGCATTTTCGCGCGATCGTGGAGATGGAGCGCGGCCATGCCGATATCATCAGGACGGAACTGATGCCCTACCATGACATGGGGGCGTACAAGGCGGGCAGCATCGGCTCGCATCGCCGGCCTCTCGTCCTTCGGAGCGTGGAGAAGGAGGCATCCTCCGAATGGCTCGCCAGGATCTCGGACCTGGGAGGCGAGAGAATCGTATTGGGCTGAAGAAGGGAAACCGCGATATCGCGGATTTCGAGAGCAAGGTCCACCGAAGGTGGAACAAGGAGGAAAAGATGAGGAAGAAGGCGATTCTCGGACTTGCGCTGGTTGCTTGCGCCTTGATTTTCTCGACGGCCGCGGGGGCGCAGGTCACTCTGGTGACCTCCCGATGGGCGGGGCCCTATGCCGATTTCCAGGCCGACCTGCTGAAGCGTTTCACGGCGGAGACGGGAATCGTCGTCAAGCCGGACGCAATCGACTACGGACAGCTCTACCAGAAGCAGGTCATGAACATGTCCGCTAAGACGGGAGGCTATGATCTCATCTACACGCAGGAGGTATGGACGCCGAACTACGTCAAATCGAAGTTCCTCCTTCCATTATCCGACTATTTCAAGACCGTTCCCGGCTTCGATATCGACAGCTACGTCAAGTCCATGGTCCAGATCGACACTTTCGGAGGCAAGGTCTACGCGCTACCCGACTTCACCCAGTGCGCGATAGTCGCCTACGATAAGGAGAAGCTGGCGGCGGCGGGCTTCGGCGTCCCGCAGACCTGGGACGATATCCTCAAGGTGGCGAAGTACTTCAAGGAGCAGGGCACGGGCATCGCGATACCCGCGATGCAGGGAATGGCCGCGGTCGACATCTGGGCGGCTTTGGCCTATTCCGACGACGGCGGGTACTTCGACGCGAGAGGCAAGCTCGATATGGCGAGCGCCGCGAATGTGGAGACGATGGAGTTCTGGAAGCAGCTCGCCGGATATTCAATGGAGGGAAGCGCGAACTGGCATTTCGACGACGCCAACAAGGCTCTCCAGTTCGGTCAGGCGCCGATCGCCATTACGGTATCGGGCCTGGCGAACCAGCTCGAAGACGCTACTAATTCCAAGGTAGCGGGCAAGGTCGGCTTCGTGCCGCTGCCCTACAAGAAGAACGTGGCCGTCATCATGAGCCTCTGGAGCTGGGCCATCCCTGCCGATAGCAAGCATCCGAAGGAGGCTTTCCGGCTACTCGCTTGGCTGACCAGCGACCCTATCGCGAAGGAGACCTTCGCCGCCATAGGAAGCATACCCGGCAAGGCCAAGCTCTTCAACGATCCCGATCTCACTTCGAAATACAGCTTCGTGCCGGCAGTCGGAAAGGCTCTTGCCGGTGCGCGGACTCAGCCTCTGCTCGATAATTCCACGAAGCTGACCGATGCGCTCGCGGAGGCCCTGTCGGCGGTTACGGCCGGAACCGCCCAGCCTAAGGAAGCGCTCGAGAAGATTCAGAAGGACATGGCAAAGCTCTTCTAGAATGCCGACCACACCCGGCGGCGACCGCGCCGCCGAGCGCGAGCCGCCGGAATCCTTTTCCGCCAATCTTCGTTCCAGCAAGGATACAATACCGAGGGAGCAGCCTTGAACGACGATCGCATGACGGGGTACTTGCTACTGAGCCCAGCCTTCCTGATCATCCTCCTCGTGATGATCGTTCCGCTCCTGTTCGGCCTGGTCTTCAGCCTCTTCGATTTCCAGTTCGGAAGCGGCGGCGGGCTCGGCGCTTTCATCGGTCTGAGGAACTACCTAGGCTTCTTCCGGAATTCCTCGGGACTCCAGTCCCTGAAGGTCACGTTCATGTTCACGGCCATCGCCCTGACCGGCGAACTCGGGATGGGACTGCTGATAGCGTCCCTGCTCATGCGCGTGCCGGCCAACCTGGGGTCCCTGCTCCGCACCATCTTCTGCATACCGATGCTGATCTCCCCGATCGTAGTAGGCTTGATCTGGAGATACGTATACGATCCCACCTATGGGGTCGTATACGGACTCCTCAGGGCCGTGGGCCTGAAATCCCTGTTCGGAGGCCTCTCTACGCCCGGCTGGGCCTTAGTCTGCGTGGCCTTCGCGGATATATGGGAAACGACGCCCTTCATGATCCTCGTCATCACCGCGGGCCTCGCCTGCGTGCCCCCCGAGCTCTACGAGGCCGCGGACATCGACGGCGCGGGAAGGACGCGCAAGTTCGTCTCCATCACCATCCCCATGCTCAATAAGGTCCTGGCGGTCGTGATCCTCGTCAGGGGCGGGGACGCGTTCAGGGTATTCGATATCATATACGTGCTTACCGCCGGGGGGCCCGCGAATTCGACCCTTTCCCTGAGCATTTACGCTTTCAAGGAAGGCTTCGTCAAATATCAGATGGGCTACGCGATGGCGGTATCGTTGATCACCCTGGCGATCCTGGCGGGTCTGTTCGGCCCCTTGACGAAGATCTCGACGAATCCCGAGCAGTTGAGGTAGCGAGCATGAAGAGGAAAAAGGTCGGATACTATTTCAACGAGTCCGGGAAATATGCGATCCTCGCCTTCTTCGCGATCTGGACCATCGTCCCTCTTTTCATCGTCATTTCGAATTCCTTCAAGAGAGAAATGGATATCTTCTCCCTCCCCTTCAAGCTCTTCTTCCGGCCGACTCTCGACAACTACAGGAGGGCCTTCGTGACGGGCGAGTTCAATAAGTACTTCCTCAACTCCCTGATCGTCGCCCTGACCTCGTCCCTTTTTTCGGTCGGCTTCGGCGTCCTCGCGGCCTACGGCTTCACGAGTTTCCGGCTCAGATCCACGAAGTTCCTGAACGCCCTCCTCGTCCTCGGGAAATCCCTGCCCGCCATCACCATTCTGCTTCCTCTATTCGTCATACTGAGTAAGCTCAGGCTTCTCGGCGGCTATTTCGGTCCCATCATCACGCATACTTCGATCAATCTTCCCTTCGTGATCTGGCTCCTCATCGGCTTCATCAACGACACGCCGAGGGACCTCCTGTCCGCCGCTCAGATAGACGGATGCTCCAAGATGCGGGCATTCCGGCTCGTGCTGCTGCCGATACTGACCCCCGCGATAAGCTCGGCGGTGATCCTTTCCCTCCAGTACTCGTGGAACGAATTCATGTTCGCGCTCATGCTGACCAATATAGACACCTACACCCTTCCGGCCGCGATATCCAAATTCGTCGGATCGATTTCGGTCGATTGGGGGAAGAGCAGCGCCGCCGCGACGGTGACGATGCTGCCCATCGTGGTCGCGGGCTTCTTCGCCCAGAAATACCTCGTGCGCGGCATGACTCTAGGCGCGGTGAAGGGATAGATCGACCATGGACGGCAAGCAAGTCATGAAGATCATCGACTCGATCTACAGGTCCGCCGCTGCGGGAAAGGCCGTCGCGCCGTGAAGGAAGCGAATTCGAGCTGGCGATTCACCGATGAGGAAGGCTCCTTCGAATGGGTGAATCCCGATACCTGGAACGAGCTCTATTTCCCCATCTGCAACGAGGCCGGCCTCATGGCTTCGGTGACGCCCGAGCTCCACGGGGACTGCACCACCGGGCAGCATTCGTTCGTCAGGCTTCCCCTCGTCGTCCGGGACCTTTACAATACCCGCTCGGCCCGGAACTTCTGGATCTACAACGACGATCTATCCGCCTATTCGCTGACGGGGAACTCGGCGAGACAAAGAAGCGCCCTGTTCACCGGCAATGATAGGGTCGAAGTCAGGATAACCGCGGCTCCCTTGGCCTTCACGCTGCGGAGGGCGGATCCCGACGCGGGCATAGAATCGACTATTACGATCTACTCGCCGATCGCGGAAGATAAAGTCGAAATCCTTCTGGTCAAGATCACGAACATCTCCCCGCGCGAAGTGAGTTTCGTCCCGACGTCCGGTTTCCCCCTCTACGCGAGGTCGGCGGACAACCTCCGCGACCACAACCATTGGACCTCTATGTCGCACCGCATGTCGCTGAGCGACTACGGGCTCAGCGTCAAGCCGGCGATGCAGCACGACGAGAGAGGCCACAGGAAAAACCGCACGAGCTATTTCGTAGTCGCCGCCGGATCCTCGGGAGAGAAGCCCGAAGGGCAATTCCCGACCGTGGCCGAGTTCATCGGAGAAGGCGGATCGTTCGACTGGCCCCGCGCCGTAGTCGAGAACAAGAGTCCGTACGCGATACCGCCGAATCGGAGGGACGGCATGGAGTCGATAGGCGCCATCCGGTTCGCGAAGGCGCGACTCGGCTCCGGGTGCTCGATCGAGTACGTCGTCATCGAGGGCGCTACCGAGGACGAGTCGAGCATCGAGAGATGCCTCGAGCGGTACGGGAACTCCTCGAAGGCGAGGGCCGCCCTGGACGCGAGCCTGGCATACTGGAAAGAGAGATCCGAGAGGATCGTCTTCAAGACGGAGGACGGCCATTTCAACAATTGGATGCGCTGGGTCGCCATCCAGCCCACGCTGCGCAAGATATACGGCAATTCCTTCCTTCCCCACTTCGATTACGGCCGGGGAGGGCGGGGCTGGCGCGACCTTTGGCAGGACTGTCTCGCCCTGCTCCTGCAGTCCCCCGACGAGATGCGAGCCACCCTCGTCGCCAATTTCGCGGGCGTGCGCCTCGACGGCAGCAACGCGACGATCATCGAGAAGGGTCTGGGCGAATTCGCCGCCGACAGGAACAGGATCTCGCGCGTCTGGATGGATCACGGGGCATGGCCGCTGTTCGCCGTCAAGCTGTACATCGATCAGACGGGAGACCTCGATATATTGTTCCGGAGCCAAAGCTATTGGAAGGATCATCAAATCAGGCGGGCGAAGTCCGTCGACGGTTCCTGGGATCCATCCGCCGGGAACCTCCAGCGATCCGCTCGAGGCGACGCCTATTCAGGCAGCATCTTCGAGCACCTCCTCGTGCAGCACCTTACATGCTTCCACAATGTGGGCGAGCACAACATCATCAGGCTCGAGGACGGCGATTGGAACGATCTCCTCGACATGGCCGGCGAGAGAGGCGAGTCGGTGCCGTTTACCGCGTTTTACGGCTCCAATCTCCTCATCCTCGCCGAGCTGCTTCGCGCCTATCGTAGCAGGAGCGGAGCGGACGAGATCGAGCTGCTCGAGGACCTGGCGAGCCTGACCCGCCTCGAGGAGGGACTCGATTACGACTCGGTCGTCGAGAAGCGAAAGCGACTCGACTCCTATTACGATCGGATCGGGAAGGCATTCCGCGGCGGGAAGGCCAGGTTCCCGATTCGGGGCCTGATCGAGGACCTGGAAGGCAAGGGCCGATGGCTGCTCGAGCGCGTAAGGTCCGCGGAATGGATCGAGTCGAAGACAGGCTACGGCTTCTTCAACGGCTATTACGACGACGACGGCGCTCGCGTGGACGGGGACGACTCGGACGGCCCCCGCATGAACCTTACCGCCCAGACTTTCGCGATTATCTCGGGGGCGGCCAGCCCGGACCAGGTCGCGAGGTCCTTCCGGGCGGCTTCATGCCTCCTGAGAGACCCGCGGACGGGAGGCTTCAGGCTCACGTCGCCGTTGGGCGGCCATACCTGGAACTTCGGAAGAGGCTTCGCCGTCGTCTACGGCGAGAAGGAGACCGGCGGCGCCTTCAACCACATGGCGGTTATGTTCATGAACGCCCTGTACCGCAGGGGATTCGTCAAAGAAGGCTATGCGGTTTTCAGGTCCGTCTACGAGCTGGCCAACGACATCGAGAAGGCCCGGATATTCCCGGGAATTCCCGAATACATCAACCACGAGGGAATAGGCAAGTACCATTACCTGACGGGCTCGGCGAGCTGGCTCCTCATGACGCTCCTCGTCGAGATGTACGGCGTTAGAGGTCGCTACGGCGACCTCCTCCTCGAGCCCAAGCTCCTCCTCGAGCAGTTCGATCGAGAGGGCGAGGCGAAAGTCTCGACCTCCTTTCTCGGAAGGAGGATCGACCTTCGCTACGTGAATCGGTCCCGCCTGGAGTACCCGCGATACAGGATCGTGTATGTCGGCCTCAACGGAGAGAGCCTCCAGATCGAAGGCCCCTACGGATCCTCGGTCCTATTGGACCGGACTACCCTAGCGCGTGCGCTCGGGGAAGGCGTCAATCGCCTGGACGTGGAACTCGGCGAGTGAGGCTGGCGCCCCTCGGCTCGGCGGCGGAGGGATCCGATGGTATACTCGATCGCGATGGCCATCCCCGGAATTTGCGCGGCGAGGTATCCTCTGCTCATGGTGCACGGCTACGCCGGAAGGGACGAGGGAAGGCTCCCGTACTGGGGCGGCATTCCCGCGCGCCTGCGCGCAGAGGGCGCGACGGTGTTCCTGGCGGGAAACGGCGGCTTCGCGACGATAGAGGAGGGCGCGAGGCAGATCGACAGGCGGGTGGAGGAGATACGCTCCTCGACGGGAAGCGACAAGGTGAACATAGTCGCGCACTCGATGGGCGGCCTCGACACGCGCTACTACATCTCGAGCCTCGAGCGAGGCGACAGGGTGGCGAGCCTCCTCACCGTCAGCACGCCGCACCGGGGGAGCGCCCTCGCCGACTTCTTCCTGGGCGAGCATCCGAGGGCGAGCCGCCGCGTCGGCAGGATCATAGACCTCCTGTCGCGGGGCCTCAAGGGGGAAAGGGAATCGGAGGCCTACGAGGCGGCCCTGGAGCTCAGGCCCTCGGCGTGCGCGGCCTTCAACGAGGCCAACCCCGACGACCCTCGCGTGCACTATCGAAGCTACGCGTCCACGATCGACGGGAACTACCGCGTCCGCGCCTACGCCGCCCTGCATAGGATCCTTTACCCGAGGGAAGGCGACAATGACGGCTTCGTGTCGGTCGCTTCCGCGCGTTGGGGCGATTTTCGAGGCATCGTCGGGGCCGATGAGGGCCTGTCGATCTCCCACGACGAGATCCACGACTTGCGGCGCTTTCGGGTGGCCGAGATCTTCGACGCGCCGGCTTTCTTCTCCTCGGCCATAGCCGAGCTCGTCGCAATGGGACTTTGAGAGTTGTGTTTACCGAAAATGGATCTATACTCGAGTAGTCGCCCTCGCGCCGATGGCTCCTATTCCCCGTTCATTCGGTCAGGTTGGAACGACTGTTCGTTTTGGAGGCGGGCCCGTGGTCCCCGAAAAGCGAAAAAGGCTGTTGCTCGTCGAAGACGAATTCCTCATCGCGATGAGCGAACGGCTTTCCCTGGAGCAATACGGCTACGAGGTCAGCGTGGCGAGCACCGGCGAGAAAGCGGTCCAGGCGGTCGAGTCGGGCGAGGAGCCGCACGGCTTCGATCTCATCCTGATGGACATAGATCTGGGGAAAGGCATCGACGGAACCGAAGCCGCCACGCGGATACTGGCGAAGAGGGACATCCCGATCGTCTTCCTATCGAGCCATCTCGAGCCCGCGATCGTGAAGAGGACGGAATCGATCACCTCGTACGGCTATATCGCGAAGGACTCGGGGCTGCCTGTCCTCGACGCCAGCATCATGATGGCCTTCAGGCTCTTCGATGCCAGGAAAAAGGAAAAGGAAGAGCAGGCGGCCCGACGCGACGGCGAGGAGAGGTACCGCTTCCTCGTCGACAATGCGCCGATCGGCATTTTCCAGCGAACGATCGAAGGCGATTACCTGTTCTTCAACGAGTGCGAGATGAAGCAGCTCGAATGCGATTCGGAGAAGGATTTCCTGGAGCATTTCGGCGACATTACGCAGCGCTGGGCCGATCTCGAGCGATTGAAAGAGTATCAAGCCGCCCTCCTCAAGGAAAAATACGTAACCGACGTCGTAGTGAAGACGATCGCGAGGACCGGCAGGGTAAAATGGTTCCTGCTGTCGTCCTTCCTCGACGAGCGACGCGGGGTCGTAAACGGCTTTACCATGGACATCACCGAGCGGAAGCTCGCGAACGACGACCTGTCCGAGCAGAAGAACCTCTTGAGGTCGATCATAGAGAGCTCTTCCGAGTCCATTTTCGCGAAAGACGCGGAAGGAAGGTATCGGGTAGTCAATGAAGCGGGGGCCCGGTCTCTCGGCTACGGGATAGCCGACATGATCGGCCGGACGGATGAGGAACTGCTGCCTCGAGAGACGGCGGCCGACTTTCGGGAGACCGACGAATACATAAAGCGGTCCGGGGAAAGGGTCGAGAGGGAGACGACTTTCGTCAGAGACGGGCGTCCGTTCGTCTACATCGCCCACAAGTCCCCTTGGCGGGACGAATCCGGCAAGGTCATCGGCGTAATCGGAGTCTCGAGCGACGTGACGGGGCAGAGGAGCATCGAGCGCGCGCTCCGGGAGAAGGAAGAGTACTTCCATTCCATAATCGACGCCTTCGACGACGCCGTCTTCATCCACGACGCCGGAAGCGGGGAGATACTCGACGTCAACAGGAAGATGTGCGAATTGTACGGCTATACCCGCTCCGAGGCCCTTTCGATGCCGATCGAGGTATTGAGCGAAGGCGATCCCCCCTATTCCCGCGCGGAGGCGCTCGATTGGCTGGGAAAAGCCAGGGAAGCGGGGCCGCAGACCTTCGAATGGAAGGCGAAGAACAAGGGCGGAGGGCTTTTCCGCGTCGAGGTGAGTCTCTCCTTCGCCGAGATATCCGGGAAGAGCAGGGGCATCGCGGTCGTCCGGGGCATTGGCCATCGTGAGAAGGCGGAGACGGCCCTGAGGGAAAGCGAGAGGAAGTACGGTTCCATCATAAAACAGGCTCGCGACGGGATCGTGATAACCGGAGAGGACGGGAAGATCGTAACGTGGAACGAGAGCTTCGCCACGATGACCGGAATCGGGGAAGGCGAGGCGATCGGCAAGCCGCTATGGCAGATGCAGTGGATCCTGACGCCCGAAACCCTGAAGACGCCGCAGCGACTGCGGGCGATGAAGAGCTTCGTAGAGGAAGTCCTCGAATCGAAGACGGATTTCTCCAGGATGGAGGAAGGGACGATATCGGCCTTCGACGGAAAGATCAAGATCCTGGAAACATCCAACTTCGTCGTCAATACGGATAAAGGCAAGATGATCGTGGCGATGTTCCGCGACGTCAGCGAGCGAAGGCGCATCGAGGAGAGCCTGAGGCTGAGCGAGGCCAAGTACAGAAGCTACGTGGAGAACGCTACCGAGGGAGTATTCGTCACCGACGGATCGGGCCGATACGTCGAAGTGAACGCGGCCGCGTCCGGCATCACGGGATATTCCAAGGACGAGCTCTTGCGCATGTCGATCACGGACCTCCAGGTGGACGAGCCCGATGAAAACGAAAAGAGATGCTTAAGAGAGTTCCTCGAGACCGGCTCGACGAGATCGGAAAAGAGATTCAAGCGCAAGGACGGATCGATCCGGTGGTGGACCGTTGATGCCGTGAGGGTCTCCGGCGACATCAGTCTCGCCCTGGCGCGGGACGTAACGGAGCGGAGGCGGCAGGAGCAACTTATAAAGAGCCATCTCGAGGAGAAGGAACTCATCCTCAAGGAGGTCCATCATCGAGTGAAGAACAATCTGGGAACGGTGAAGAGCCTGCTCCATCTGCAGTCCTCGATTATAGAGGATCGGCGAGCGGTCGACGCCCTCGACGATACCGAGAGGCGGGTGGACAGCATGATGATACTCTATGAAAAGCTCTATATGTCGTCGAACTACGGCGAGACCTCGCTGAAGGCTTACCTATCGTCCCTGATCGACCAGATAATCCGGAACTTCCCGAACCACGAGGCCATCAGGATAAGCGAGCAGTTGAGCGATTTCCAACTGGACGCGAAGAGGCTGCAGACACTGGGGATAATCGTGAATGAAATCATCACGAACATCATGAAGTACGCCTTCATCGGAAGAAGCGGCGGATCGATCTCGGTCAGGGGAACCCTCGAGGGCAATCTCGTCTCCCTGTCGATCCAGGACGACGGCAACGGCATGCCCGAATCGGTGGATTTCGATCATTCGACCGGGTTCGGCCTCAGGCTCATAAAGGAATTGACCAGGCAGATAGACGGAGCGATCGGGCTGGAGCGCGGAAACGGAACCAGGATAGTCTTGGAATTCGAGAGATAATACGTCGCGCCCGCTCGATCAGCCCTGCTTCGGCTTCACCCAGATCCCGTTACGGCCGCTCGACTCCATCATGGCGCTTACGAAGCGCAGCCCCGCCAACCCGTCCGCCGAATCGGGAAAGCGCAGCGCCAGCGGATCGGGCTCGCGTCCGGCGATCCTGGCGGCTATCGCCTCGGCCGCGTCGGAGTAGATGTTCGCGAAGGCCTCGGGGAAGCCTTCGGGATGGCCCTTCACGAGGCGCGAGGAGCGCGAGGCCAGGGGCAGCGTGCCGGGGCCGTTCGGGGTAAGGACCTGGGCAGGGGAGTCGAGGGGCTTGAAGGAGAGTGCCTGCGGGCTTTCCTGCAGCCACTCGAGGCTGCCGAGAGTCCCGCTCGCGCGGATGCGCAGGCAGTTCTCGATCCCCGCCGCGGCCTGAGTGACCCAGAAGCTGCCGCGCGCCCCGCCTTCGAGGCGAAGGAGGGCCCCCGCGAAATCATGCACGCGCCTTCCGGGGACGACCGCGCCGACGTCTGCCGCGACCTCTTCCACCTCGAGGCCCGTCACGAAGCGGAGGAGGTTGTGGGCGTGGGTCCCGATGTCGCCCAGGACGAGGGAGGGGCCTCCTCGGACCGGGTCGTGACGCCAAGGCCTTCCTGGGCCGGGAGGAGGATCGTCTTCCCTCGCGTTCCCTCCCTGGACGTACTCCACCTGGACGAGGCGAATGGTGCCCAGCCGGCCGGCCTCCACCATTGCCTTGGCCTGGCGCACCATCGGGTAGCCGGTATAGTTGTGGGTCAGGCAGAATATCCGTCCGGTCTCGAGGACGAGGCGATGCAGGGCTTCGGCCTCTTCGAGGGTGTTGGTCATGGGCTTGTCGCAGATGACGTCGAAGCCCGCGCGCAAAGCCAGGCTCGCGTACTGGAAATGGCTGTCGTTGGGCGTCATGATCGCTACGGCGTCGATGCGGTCCGCGCGCCCGCGCTCGGCCTCGATCATCTCGGGCGCGGACGGGTAGCTGCGGTCGGGCTGCAGGCCGATCTCCCGGCCGTGGGCCCTGGATTTCTCGGGGTCGGAGGACAATGCGCCGGCGACGATCTCCCAGCGATCGTCGAGCCGCGCGGCCTGCCGGTGCGCGCCGCCGATGAATGAGCCGGGGCCGCCGCCCGCGACGCCGAGCCTGAGTCGCCTGCCCAAGATGTCCATCACCGGATTCCCGCCCATACTGGTCCTCCTGCCGCTTCTCCGTCAGGCCATGACAATAGCACCGGACGCCGGGATCGGCAAGGAGAGGGCCGACTCCGCGAGCCCGTCCTCATTTGCCTAGAGCCGCGTTTGATGCTAGACTCCACGGATGAAGATCATCGAAAGGTTCTCGATCGGGACGGGAGACCGCTTCGGCCGCCAGGGACTCGCCCAGATCGCCGCCTTCAGGAAGGCGCGCGAAAAGGGAGTGATTGCGGCCATCGTGTGGAACAAGAGCAACCGCGAGCACAATCTCATCGGGACCCTGCCGGCCGACCAGCGCGCCGCCGCCGCCGGCGCGATACGCGAGAGCGGATGGGACGGCCCCTATTACGTCGACGCCGACCACGTAGGCCTGGCGACGGTGGACGCCTTCGCCCCGCATTGCGACTTCTTCACCCTCGACGTAGCCGACTTCATCGGGAAGGGAGCGGATACCGAGGCTTTGGAGGCCTTCCTCGAGAGGCAAAAGGATCTTCCCGGCTCGCCGGGTCTCCCCGCGAGCCTCGACCCCCCTGCGATGCGGGCCGCGGCGGGACGCTATCTCCACGCCGTCGGAGAGGCCGCGAGGATCTATCGCCGGGTCCGCGAGCTCCGCGGGCTCGGACTGGGCGACGACGACGACTTCGTGACCGAAGTGTCGATGGACGAGACCGAGACGCCGCAGAGCCCGGCCGAGCTCGCCGTCATCCTGGCGGCCCTCGCCGACGAGGGCGTGCCCGTACAGACGATAGCGCCAAAATTCCGGGGCCGTTTCAACAAAGGCGTAGACTACGTCGGGAACGTCGGCGCCTTCCTCGAGGAATTCCGGGCCGACCTGGGGGTCGCGAGATGGGCCTCGTCGGCCCTCGGCCTGCCGGCGAGCCTCAAGCTCTCGATCCATTCCGGCAGCGACAAATTCAGCCTCTACGAGGGCATCGGCTCGATCGTCAGGAAGGAAGGCGCGGGCATCCACCTGAAGACCGCGGGCACTACCTGGCTCGAGGAGATCGTCGGGCTCGCCGAGGCGGGCGGAGACGGCCTCGCCATCGCCAAGGAAGTCTATCGCGGGGCCTACGACAGGTTCGACGAGGTCGTGGCTCCCTACGCCGCGGTGGTCGACATCGACAGGGCCGGGCTGCCCTCGCCGTCGGCGGTGGACGGTTGGGACGGGCGGGCCCTCGCCGCCGCCCTGCGGCACGTCCCGTCCGACCCGCGCTTCAGGCCGGGCATGCGCCAGCTCGTGCACGTCGGCTTCAAGGTCGCGGCGGCCATGGGACAGCGGTACCTCGACGCCTTGGATCGGCACGAGGCGGCCGTTTCGCGCAACGTCACGGCCAATCTCTGGGAGCGACATCTCGCGCCGCTCTTCTCGGCATAGCGGAGGATACGATGTCCTACCTCGAGGAAATGTTCTCGCTGAAGGGAAGGCGAGTCGTCGTCACCGGCGGGGCGGGCGGCATCCCGGCCGAGCTCGCGATCGGCCTCGCCAAGGCGGGCGCCGACCTCTGCCTGTGGGGCCGCGGCGCCAACCACCCCATGGCCGATGCCGCCGAGACCGTCCGGGCGGCGGCGGGGAGGGAAGCCGGCCGCGTCGAGGCGGTGACGATCGACACCGCCGACTCGGCCGCCTGCGAGGCGGCCATAGCCAGGACCGAAGAGCTGATCGGCGCGCCCGACGTCCTCGTCAACGGCGTCGGCGGCAATAGGGGCAAGGCCCCCTTCGCGGATCTCGACGAGAAGGTCTTCATGGAAGTCGTCGCGCTCAATCTCATGGCGGGGCTCGTGACGCCGACGAGGGCCTTCGCCCGCTACTGGATCGCCGGGAAGATCAAGGGCAGCGTCATCAACATGTCGTCGATGTCGAGCTACAAGGCGCTCTCCGGCACCTGGGCCTACAACGCCGCGAAGGCGGGAGTCCTCAATCTCACAGAGGGACTCGCCAAGGAGCTCGCTCCGCACGGCATCCGCGTCAACGGCATCGCTCCCGGGTTCTTCGTCGGCAACCAGAACAAGGCCCTCCTCATCGACGAGAAGACGGGCGAACTGACTGCCCGCGGGAAGTCTATCGTCGCCCGCACGCCCTACGGGCGATTCGGCGACAAGGCGGAGCTGCGCGGCGCGGTAATATTCCTCGCGAGCGAGGCCGCGAGCGGCTTCGTCACGGGCGTCACGATCCCCGTCGACGGCGGATACCTGACGGACAATATCTGAGCATATAAAGAGGGCGCGCGGCAGCCTTCTCTATACTGAACTCCCCGATATCGATCAGCGGCGAAGAATCTTTTCTATGGACTGAAGATGGCGGGGCCCGTCGCTTTCCCCCGAGCGGACGATCATCCTCAACGCCGATAGGTAGCGAAGGAGCGGTAGAAGCGAAAAGCCGAAAGAAGGAGGGGCGTTCCCATGCAGGCGTAAAACGTATAGAGGATCGAGGGCTCGACCAGTTTGAAGGTCCTGAGAAGGATGCCGCACGCGATCATCGATGCCATCATTATATATGACTTGAGGCCGAAGAAGGAAAAGAGACTCGGCCTGGCGACGTCGATGGCATGGATTCGCGCGATATGTCTGCGGGAGATTCTCGAGAAAAGAAGGAAATAGAAAAGCAGGCCTCCCGCCAAGGCTATCGCGCAGCGGGCGATCAGGTGGTCGCCGGACTTCACCAGCCAGGCCATAGCCCTGCCGACGAGCATTCCCCCCGCGATGGTCCAGGCAAAACCTGCCGCGAGGATGAGGAACCTGTGCGGCACTCTGGGAATGCACTTTTCGAGGAAGAAGGATCGCCGTTCGCGTGGGGTCATCGAGCGCCGAGTGTATCAACGGCGCAGAGGAATGGCAATCTTGCTTTTCGCCCGCGAGTAGGCCTTGAGCTTGAGCTCAAGGTGTAGACGATTGTCCGAAATTGCATTTTTACCCGGTTTCGAAAGAGAAGGAATTCTTCAGTGGTAAATGAGGAATTTACCACTGAAGAAGTCGGCCTGGATCACTGAAGGATTCTCCCGGGATCAGTGAAGAAATCCTCCGGGATCACTGAAGGATTCCTCCGCGATCAGTGGAGAATTCCTCCATTCTCAACTGATCGATTTATATATCCTGAATTCTGCTAAGGATTTCGCATCGCCCGGTGCCCTATCTCTGAATCCTGGCCGAACCGCCCTTTGCGAGGGCTTCGACCTGGTCGAGGCTGGCCATGGTCGTGTCGCCGGGGAAGGTCGTGAGGAGGGCGCCGTGGGCCCAGCCGAGGGCGAGGGCCTCCTGGGGCGTCCTGCCGCTCATGAGGCCGTAGAAGAGTCCCGCGGCGAAACCGTCGCCGCCTCCGACGCGGTCGTAGACCTCGAGCTCGCGGGTCGGCGCGACGAAGCTCTCGCCGTCGAGCCAGAGCACCGCGCTCCAGTCGTGACGATCGGTCGAATGCACTTCGCGGAGGGTCGTCGCCACAGCCTTGACTCCGGGGAATTTTTTCTTCACCTCGTCCATCATCCCCAGGAAGGCGGCGGGATCGAGCTTGGAAGCAGCCTTGCCGCCTGGGCCGGCCGCGGAGCCGGGGGCCGGCCCTTTTAGGCCGAGGCCCAGCTGGAGGTCCTCCTCGTTGCCGACGAGGACGTCCGTCAGCTCGACTATACGGCCGAGGATCTCCGGCGCGCCTGCCCCCGCTTCGTCGGCTCTGCCGGCGACGCCGGCTCTGCCGGCGACTGCCCAGAGTTTGGCGCGGTAGTTGAGGTCGAAAGAAGTGACCGCGCCTGCCTTTTTCGCGGCCTTCATCGCGTCTATGACGAGCTCAGGCGTCGTGGGCGAGAGAGCCGCGAAGATGCCGCCGGAGTGGAACCATCTGACGCCCGAGCCGAAGATCGAGGACCAATCGAAGCTCTCCCGCCCGAGGAGGGCGGCGGCCTCGTTCGCGCGGTTATAGAACACGACGGGGGCGCGGACTCCCTTTCCCCGGTCGCTCCAAACCTGCGCGATGTTGGGGCCGCGAACGCCGTCGTGCCTGAAGCGGGCGTAATAGGCCTCGACTCCCGCCTCGCGTACGGCGCTCTCGACCTTGAGGGCGATCGGCAGATTGTCCACCGTCGCGCTGGCGATGGCCGTCCTCATGCCGAAGCAGCGGGAGAGGTCGGCCGCGACGTTGTATTCGCCGCCGGAGACATGGAGCTCGTAATGGCTGGCGGTCGAGAAGGGGACTATCCCCGGGTCGAGCCTCGTGACGAGGGCGCCGAGGGCGAGGAGATCGTGCTTCTTTCCCTCGGCGGACGGTATCCTGAGCGTCGGCATGCCGTCCCTCCGTCAGGCCGAGTACGACGAGGAGCTCGTCGAGCCGCCTCGGCCCGTCCAGTTCGTATGGAAGAATCGGCCGCGGGGGGCGTCGAGGCGCTCGTAGGTATGGGCGCCGAAGTAGTCGCGCTGGGCCTGGAGGAGGTTGGCCGGCAGCCGCTCGCAGCGGTACCCGTCGAAGTAGCACAGGCCGGCCGAGAGGGCCGGGGCGGGCACGCCGCCGAGGGCGGCGGTCGAGACCACCTCGCGCCAGCCCCGCTCGGCCGCGATGATCTTGTCCCTGAAGAAGGGGGCGAGGAGGAGGTTGGCCATGCCCGGATCCGCGTCGAAGGCTTCCTTGATCCTGCCGAGGAAGACCGAGCGTATGATGCAGCCGCCCCTCCACATGAGCGCTATGCCTCCGTAGTTGAGCTTCCAGCCGTATTCCGCCGCGGCCGCGCGGAGGAGGAGGAAGCCTTGAGCGTAGGAGACGATCTTGGCCGCGTAGAGGGCGTCCTTGAGGGCCTCGAGGAAGGCATCTCGCGAGGATACGCGCCCGGGGCTCCGGGCCGGGAAGGCCTTGCTCGCCGCGACCCGCTCGTCCTTCTCCGCCGACAGGCAGCGCGCGAAGACGGCCTCGGCGATGAGGGTCAGGGGCACGCCTTGCCGGAGGGCGGCGATGCCCGTCCACTTGCCCGTGCCCTTCTGGCCGGCCGCGTCGAGTATCTTGTCGACGAGGGGGGCGCCGTCGGCGTCTTTGAAGGCGAGGATGTCGCGCGTGATCTCGACGAGGTAGCTCTCGAGGTCGCCTTCGTTCCATCGGGCGAAGACGTCGCGCATCTCGTCCGGCTTCATGCCCAGTATGTCCCGCATGATCTGATAGACCTCGCAGATGAGCTGCATGTCCCCGTACTCGATGCCGTTGTGCACCATCTTCACGAAGTGGCCCGCGCCGTTCTCGCCGACCCAGTCGCAGCAGGGAGCGCCGTCCACCTTGGCCGCTATCGCCTGGAAGATCGGCCCGACGGCGGGCCAGGCTTTCGCGGAGCCGCCCGGCATGATGGACGGGCCGAGGAGGGCGCCCTCCTCGCCGCCGGAGACGCCGGTCCCGACGAAGTAGAGCCCCCTCGACTCGACGTAGTTCGTCCGCCGTATCGTGTCCTCGTAGTTGGAGTTGCCGCCGTCGATGATGATGTCTCCCGGCGAGAGGACGGGGAGGAGCTGCTCGATCGTGTCGTCGACCGCCTGGCCCGCCTTGACCATCATCATAACCTTGCGCGGGCTTTTTACGGAACGCGCGAGCTTGTCGACGGAGTGGCAGCCGAGGATCCTCTTGCCCGCCCCGCGACCGGACGTGAACTCGTCCACTTTCGAGATCGTGCGATTGTACACGGCCACGGTGAAGCCCTTGCTCTCCATGTTGAGGACGAGGTTCTCGCCCATGACCGCCAGGCCTATAAGCCCGATGTCAGCCTGACTCATGCGTCGCTCCTTTGCCACTCGGGCGGATCCGCGAGCCGATAGAGCATCTCCCCGGCGTGGTCCACGAAGAGACGGTCCGGAGAGCCCTGCCATTCGGCCTTGTCGATGCTCCGATGATCTACGTACTCCAGATTGATCCGCTCGCAGCGCTCGCGCGGGATGCCCGTCGCCAGCTTGACGCGGATGCGGGGCCGCTCGACCCCGCCTTCGTAGGAGCCGATGCCCTTGACGTGGGTCGAGTGGGCGATGACCCCCCAGGGATAGTCCTCGTACTCGTCCCAGCGCGCGAGGAAGAAGTCCCTCGTGTGGTAGCCTATCGCGTCGAGGACCCGGCCGTGCGTATAGGACACTTCCGTGATGTGGGGGGCGAAGATCACGAGCTCTCCGCCGTCGGCGATCACGCTCTCGGTCTTGTATGCGCACTTGCCGCCCGTCCACAGGTCGTCGTACATTCGCGGCGCGCAGGCGAGCACCGAGGCGTAGGGCCTGTCGCAGTAGACGATGTGCAGCTTCTTGGAGAGATCGCAGGCTATCTCCCAGGCGCGGTACGCGGAATCGGAATAGGCGACTCCCACCAGATCCTCGCCGCGCATCGAGAGGCAGAAGGCCCCGATCCTGAAGGGCAGCATCGCGGCCGCCTCCTCGATGAGGGCGCGAACGGGAGTGTCCTTGTTGCCGATGATCTTGGGGTTCGTGATCACCGCCGCGAACCAGTGGAAGAAATTTATGAATTCGGCCGCCCCCACGCCGGGGAATATGTACTTGTGTCCCCCCGAGAATCCCACGACCTCGTGCGGGAAGACCGGACCGACGATGAGGATCCTGTCGTAGTCGAAGAGCATTCCGTTGACGTCGATGGGCACGTCGCGGGAGAAGCGCCCGCCGGTCAGGGAGGCGATGCGCTCTTTGCCGATGACGCCTATCCGCCTGAGCGAGGACGGGTCGTCCCACCTATGGTTGAGGACGCGCGTATCGGCGAATTCGCCCCTCATCCTCTCCTCGGAGAGCCCGAGCATGGCGCGGATGGCCACCTCGCCCATCGGGCGGTGGGTGCCGAGCGCGATGAGAAAGTCCATCCTGCGGACCTTGCCGGACAGGAGTCCGTGAAGCGCCGTGAAGACCAGATTGAAGGGAAAAGAGCGCGTCGAGTCGGGGATGATGAACAGGACCGACTTGCCCGCGAGGTCCTCGAAGGCCAGCGCCTCCTCGAAGACGGCGCAGGCCTCCTCCCGCGATAGAGGCGACCGGCCGCCCTTCGCTATCTCCACTTCGTCATCCCTCCCGCCCTCAGGCCGAGCGCCTCAGCACCAGCGACGTATGGAAGGTCCGGCTCGCGATGGAGCTTCCGAGCTCGAGCCGGTTGAAGAGCTGCTCGTAGATGTGCACGCCGACTTCGCTCCCGCCTTGGGCTATCGTCGTGAGGGGCGGGCTGAGGTAGGCGGAGTAGTCGTCGTCGTCGAAGCCGACGAGGGCGATTTCCTCGGGGACCTTGGCGCCGCGGTCCCCGAGACAAGAGAGCAGTCCCGCGGCGACCTTGTCGTTGTGGCAGAGCGCGGCGTCGGCGCCGCGCGACTTCCTGAGGGCGAGCAGCGACTCCGCCGCGTCGCGCCCTCCGCGGAAGCCCTTCCCCGTGCGGACGACCAGGTCCTCGCGATAGTCGAGTCCGGCGTCCTCGAGTCCGGCGCGGTAGCCGTCGAGCCGGTCCTTGCTGCGGAACTCCTCGATGACGAGGGCTATCGCGCGCCTGCCCCTCGAGGCGAGGTGACGGAGCGCCTCACGGTAGCCCTCCGCGCGGTCGATTCCCACGTAGGGATAGGGTCCGCGCACCGGCGGATCCACGAGGATGAAGGGATAGCCTCGAAGGGCGAGGTCGTCGAGGACGGCGGAGCGCTGCGATTGGAGATTCGTGAAGACGACGAGGGCGTCGGTCCGAGCCGCGAAGCGCCGGACTATTTCCTCCTCCACGGCTATCTCGTCGGCGTAGCTGATCAGGATGGCGTAGCCCGCCGTGTTGAAGAGCCGCGCGATAGTCTCGATGCGCTGCCGGTTCACGTCGCTCGTGACCGAGTTGACGATGACGCCTATCGTGCTCTTGCGCTTGGTCTTCAGGGATCGGGCCTCGGGGTCGGGCGAGTAGTTCCTGCTCCGCGTTATCGAGAGTACGCGGGCGCGAGTCTCCTCGTTGACGTTGGCCGCGTCGTTCAGGACCCGCGAGACCGTGCGTATGGAGCACTCGGCCTCCCTAGCGATGTCCTTTATGGTGAGCCTGGCCCCCTGTCCTATTTGTGCCATCGTTGGCATAAACGTAATTTATGTCCTTCGGCGAGTCCTGTCAAGCCTGGCCTTGCCCCTGCGCTCATGGTTGTGGCATCATCGGCCGCACATGGACGACAGGAAAATCGGGCTCTTCGACATACTGGGGCCGGTCATGATCGGCCCATCGAGCTCTCATACCGCGGGCGTCGCGCGCATCGCCTTCCTCGCGCGCAGGATACTCCCCGGTCGCCTCGATCGCGCCAAAGTGAGCTTCTACGGGAGCCTGGCGCGCACGTACAAGGGTCATGGCTCCGACAAGGCCGCGATCGCGGGGCTTTTGGGAATCCTGCCCGAGGACGAGCGCCTCGGCTTCGCCCCCGAGCTCGCCGCGCGCGAGGGCCTGGACGTCGAGATCGTCCCCGTCTACGACGGCCCCGAGCGCTACCATCCCAACACCGTCGTCGTCGAGCTCGCCTCGGGCGGACGCTCGCTCAGGGTCCGGGGCGCCTCGGTGGG
>Ga0181535_10000587_pt1 | contig 52891 bp, 44 predicted proteins | sample PEATcosm2014_Bin_44_FD_119774 | JGI IMG/M metagenome (GOLD analysis project Ga0181535, IMG submission 119774) | Peatland microbial communities from MTU Mesocosm Facility, Houghton, MI, USA - PEATcosm2014_Bin17_30_metaG | ecosystem: Environmental > Terrestrial > Soil > Wetlands > Peat | place... | reverse complement strand
TTGGCGCACCCCAGGGAGATGAGGCCGACGCGGAGGGGGCCGCGGGCGGGGACGGGTTCAGCGGGGGACTTTTTCACGGGGACGCTGGGGAGACATTATTGGTGGCGGGGGCGTTGGTGGAAATCGCCGCGGCGGCGGCGGCGGCGGTCGGATCATCGGCCACGGCCGGCGCGAGGAGCGCGGAGGGAAGGCCGAGGCGGGTGACGAGGGCGGCGCGGGCGGTGTAGGGCACGCCGTTTTTGGGATCGAGGAGGAAGCGGACGATGGACGCGTTCATGTCATCAAACTCCATCAGGGGGATGCGGTCTTTGCCCTTGAATTTTTCGGTCTTGGAGACATAGCGGTCGTGGACGCGGCGGGCGAGGTTCTTCAAGTTCGTATAGCGATCCTCGTCGCCGGCGGCGAGGCTGTAGTAGGCGCGGATCAGGAGCCCGCGAATGGCGGCGGTGACGCGTTCCTGGGAGGTTTCGCCGATGTCAATCTGGACGACGGCCACGGCGTATTGGTCGAGCGTGAGGGTTTTGGGCAAGGAGTCCGGCTGGTTTTCGATGATGGGCTTGTCGGGATAGGTTTCAGCGAGATAATGGAACCATTTTTGCGCCTCGCCGATGCGGTCGGCCTCGTAGAGGAAATAGATGGCGTCGCGCAGGAAATTGCGGTGGGCCTTGAGAATGCCTTCCTTCTGGCCGGAGTCGGGCTCTTCGGCGTAAAAATTCGTGTAGGCCTCGTTGACGTGGGGGACGAGGTCCAGGTTGGGGCCGAGGGCGTAGGTTTGGGTGAAGGGATCGGCGATGACGCGGCCGTGATGGAACGACTGGAGGAGCGACTGATAAATGATGCGGCGGACGGTGATAAGGTCATCGGCTTTGACCTTGTCGGGATTTTTGGCCGCTTCGTCGAGGGCCTTGGCGCCCCAGTAGATGGCATGGGGTTCGGGCAGGAGCCAATCAAAGGGGCCGTAGCGGTCGTCCACGGACTTCACGAAGGCGGGGTCGAGCTTGTATTGGTTGGTGAAAGACTGCAAGCGGTGGAAGTCGGCGGCGGTTTGGGGGTGCAGCAACGGGTTGAAATTCGTGCCGTCCATGCCGAAATAGTTGGTCATTTCGGAAGCCCAGCGGCTTTTGTAATACATGTTGGCGTCGTCGAGGTTCTGTCCCATCTTGTGCTGATAGAACCACGCGAGTTCGCGGTAGATCAGGATGCTGTTGGGGTTGTAGCGGAGGCCGTCGTCACGGAGGAGCTGGATGCCGCGTTCGAGCCAATTCCAACGGTCGGTGTAATCGCCGGGACCGTTTTCCTTGAATTTGACGGAAATGTTGTAGGCCATGTTCCAAGCCTGGAAGAGCCAGACCTGGGTGAAGGTGGGCTCGAGCTTGGTGATCCAGTCGGCCAGTTGGGCGGCTTCGAAGAACTTGTCGTCCTGCTGGAGGTCGTTGGCGCGGATCCAGAGGAAATTGGAGATGAGGCCGCGGAAGCCGCCGAGGGCGACGGTGGTGAAGGCGAGGGCGGGCGGGGCATTGTCGAGGACGGCGGCGGTGCGGGTGAGGCCCAGCGTTTCGCGGTCGCGGTTGAGGGCCTGCTGCATGCGGCTGGCGCCGAAGACGAAGGCGAGGGCCAGGAGGAGCAGGAGAATTTTTTTGACGCGGCGGTTCATGACGTCATTGGGTGCCCTGGGCGGTGGCGAGTTCGCGGCGCGAGAACAGGATGATACCGGCGGCGGCAAAGGCGCCGCCGAGCAGGAGGACGATTTGCGCAAAGGCCAGGCCCAACTCGCCCCAGGTGATGCTGCGTCCGGTGCTCAGGGAATCAATGGGCGAAAAATTCTTGGCCAGGTTCACCACCGCGAGCACGCCCTTGAAGGCGGGGATGAGGACGCCATCGGCGAGGGAGTGGCCGGCCTGGCCGGTTTCCGCATTGCCGGCGGCGACGGAGCCGGTGTCCACGGATTCGGCGAGGGTGCCGCTGGAAAAGACGACGATCAGCAGGGCGAGGGTGAAAAAGGTGGCCACGGGGAAGGATAGCAGGCTGGCGGCGGCCAGGCCGACCGCGGCCAGCAGGGCCATCCAGCAGAAAATGATGCCGAGACCGCGGGCGAAGTTCGGCGCGAACCCGCCGGCGGGATACAGCACCTCCATGCCTTCATCCAGCGGGAAGAGGAGCGCGGTCTGATTGGGATTGTAGAAGCTGATGGTAAGCACGCCGTTGTCATCGAACAGGTCGGCCGGGATGGAGAATTCGTGGAAGGTATCGGGCGCCAGGCTCATCGGCTCCTCGGTCTGCCAGGCTTTGGTGTGCGGCGGGTCGCCGACGCGCCAGAGGGCGTCGAAGGTGCCGGAGCCGCTTTTTTGGGCGGAATTGAATTTGACGCGGAGCTGGAGCGGCTTGCCGGCGAGGTAATGTCTGGCGAACCCGAGGTCAATTTTCCAGGTGCGCTGGTAGTTGGGCGGGACCAGTTGCCAATAGGCGCGGACCATCTCGCGGATTTGGCCGCGGATTTCGGGCACGTACTCCGGGTCCACGGGCGAGGCTTTGAGGCGGTCCTGCAATTCGCGGTCGGTTTCGGCCTCGATTGCAGCATTGCGGCTGGCCTCCTTGGCGGAGCCGCGGGCGACGAGGATTTGTTCGCGGAGGGTTTTTTGGACGTCCGGGGGGAGCCGGGCGGCGCGCCACTGCAAGGTGGCGAAAACACAGGCGCCGGAGAGGGCCAGGAGGGCGGCGTTGAGGGAGACCAGGCCGAGCCATTTGCCCAGCCAGATTTGCCAGCGGGCGACGGGCTTGGTGACGAGGACCTGCATCTGGCATTCCTCGATGTCCCGGGCCAGGGTGCCGCAGGAGAGCCAGAGGGTGGACAAGCCGAGCAGCGCGGTGATGGCGCTGAGGGTGTAGGTCAAAATGATCTGGGTGAACCCCTGCGCCGAACCGTCGTCCTGGATGACGAGGGGCAGGCCGATGACGGCCAGAATGAGCAAGGTGGCGATCACCAGGAAGAGCTTGAACCGCACCGCGGCTTTCCAGGTCAACCAGGCGATGGCTAGGATGCTTTGCACGGCTTCAAATTAAACAGGATTGGGGAATTTGACAAACAATCGCGCGTTCCGTTCGGGGCGGCGCGGGCGCGGCCTATTTCCCCGCCAGATGCGGATTGGCCTCCAGGCGGTCCCAGACGAGCTGGTCAATGACGGCGCGGGCCGGCTGGCAGCGGATGCGCTCGATGATTTCGCCGGCGAAGGCGTGGATGAGCATGCGCCGGGCGGTGTCCTCGCTCATGCCGCGGGTGCGGAGGTAGAAAATGCTCTCCGGGTTCAACTGGCCCACGGTGGCGCCGTGGGTGCACTTGACGTCGTCGGCGTAAATCTCCAGTTGGGGCTTGGTGTCGGCGGTGGCGTTGTTGGAGAGGAGGAGATTCTTGTTGGTCTGCTTGGCGTCGGTCTTTTGGGCGGCGGGATGGACATAGATCCGGCCATGGAAGACGCCCCGGGACTTGTCGTCGAGGATGCCGTTGAAATATTCGTGGCTGGCGCAGCGGGGCTGGGTGTGCTCGACAATCATGTGATGGTCGGCAAGCTGTTCGCCGCGGCTGAGGTAGAGGCCGTTGAGAATGCATTCGAGGCCCTCGCCGGCGAGGCGGACGCGGATGTTGTTGCGGGAAAGGCGGGCGCCGAGGGCGAAGGAGTGAACGGTGACGTTGCTGGCGCGGCCGAACTGGCCGGCAATGGTGGCGATGTGAAACGCGGCGGCCGCCTCGTCCTGAAGCTTGATGTGTTCCACCCGGGCGTGGTCGCCGGCGAGGATTTCGGTGACGGCGTTGGTGAAATAGGCGGCCTCGGTGGTGGCCAAATAGCTTTCCACCACGGTGAGTTTGCTGTTTTCGCCGGCGAGGATGAGATTGCGCGGGAGGATGGCTTCGCCGGAGCGGCGGGCGGAGGAGATGTACAAGAGGCGGACCGGGTCGGGCAGTTCGACGCCCGCCGGCACGGAGATGAACGCGCCGTCGGAAAAGAACGCCTGGTTCAGGGCGGCGAAAGTGTTGTTGGCGGTCTGGGCGTACTGGCCAAGGTGCTTTTCGACGAGGCCGGCATCCCGGGTGAGGGCGGCGGCGAGGCTTTCCAGGCGCACGCCGGCCGGCAGGGCCGGGATGCGTGAGAGGGCCGGCGCAAAGAAGCCGTTGACAAAGACGAGGCACGGGCCAGGCAGGGCGGCGAAGACGGACGCGGCGATGACCTGGGATTCGGCGCCGTTGGCGGCCACGGGGGCGGCGGGCTGGAAATTGAGTTTGGCCACGGGCGCCACATTGGTAAACCGCCAGTCCTCATCGCGCAGCGTGGGGAATCCCTGGTCGGCAAAGCTGGCGAGGCCGGCCTTGCGGAGGGGCGCCAGCCATTGGGGGCCATCGGCGGCGGCAAACGACGCGAACTTGGCGAGGACCGGCTCGGTCCCTTGGTTCGCCTTTGGCATGATATGTGAACTCATCCTAAGTATAAATCAGACGGATACTGTCACATGCCACCGCGGAGGGCGCAATGCAAAAGCGCAGGCGGAGGGGACGCCAGGCCAAAATTCCAGCCGTTTTGCCAATGTCGGCTTGGTGTTTGGCAAAATATGTAAAGTAAAGTCACCAAATGAAGATATTTACTCTAGTTAATGCAAAGTGGCCGAAAAGAATCCGCCGCAGAATCCCCCGACACTGCTTTCGGGTGGCCGCGGGACTTTCTGGGGAACCGTTTCATCTACGCGGTGATCTCGCAGCGGGCGCACGGCCTCTCGATCGGGGTGAACTTGAACCCGGAAAAATTCTGCAATTTCGACTGCGTGTATTGCGAGGTGAAGCGGGGCCGCCCCCGGCAGGAGCTGCCGGTGGACGTCAACGTGCTGTCCACCGAGCTGACGCGGATGCTGGACCTGGCCGGCCAGGACAAGCTGCGGGATCTGCCGCGCTTCCGCCGGATCCCGGCGGAACTGATGCAATTGCGGGGGGTGGCGCTGAGCGGCGACGGGGAGCCGACGCTGTGCCCGAATTTTGAGCAGGCGATGGAGGCGGTTTTGCGGGTGCGTTCGCAGCGGCCGGAGTTTTTTAAAATCGTGCTCATCTCGAACACGACGGGGCTGTTCCTGCCGGCGGTGCAACGCGGCTGGCGGCAACTGGCGCTGGAGGACGAAGTCTGGCTGAAGCTGGAGGCCGGCACCCAGAAATACATGAAGCGCGTCAACCGGCCGGAGCACCTGACGCTGCAAAACGTGATGGCGAACATCCTGCAAATCGGGCGCGAACGGCCGATTGTGATCCAGAGCCTGTTTCCGCTCTTGAACGGCGAAGAGCCGGCCGCCGAGGAAATTGACGGCTACATCCATCGTCTGCAGGAGCTGATGGCGGGCGGCGCGCAGATCACGATGGTGCAGATTTACTCGGCGCATCGCCCGGCGCAGGACCCGGCGTGCGGCCACCTGCCCTTGAACACGCTGTCCCTGATCGCGCGGCGGGTGCGCGAACAGACGCGGTTGCCGGCGGAGGTGTTTTGATCGGCGCGGCGCGGCGCGTCCGCCTCATTGGGGCGGCAGCACGTGGCCGGGCACGGAACAGGCGGGCAATTCACCGGCGGCGTTGAGGGTGTAAATGCCGCCGTCGGGACAGACGGGGAAGACATTATCCTTCAGATAGGGCAACAGATCCTGGACGGCGGGGACATCGGCAGCGCCCTTGTTTTTTTCCAAGGCCCACTGGTCCTTGGCGGCTTCGATCTGGCGGAGGTTGTTGATACAGGTAGTGGCGTTGGCCACCATCGCGGCGCGCTGCCGCTCGGCCTGAAGCGCCTCAAGGCTGGCCTGCTGCAACTCGAGCGCGCTCCGGGCCGTATTCAAGTGCTGGGCCGTCTGCTGGCTTTCCGCCTGCAACCGGTCCGCCGTGGCCTGGAGACCGTTGAGCTTGGCGGAGAGCAGGTCGTTTTGTTTGCGGAGGCTGGCGATGGTGGCGGCCTGCTGGCCGGCGTTGGAGTTTTTGAGGCCATCCCGCTCCCGTTCCGCCGCGTGCAACTGGGCCTGGACATCGCGCAAATCCGACCACGCCTGGTCCCGCTGATGATTCGCATGAAAGAGGAGGGCTTCGGTGACCAGCAGGAGGGCCAGGCACACCCAGACGAACCAGCGTTTGGCATTCATGATTGCCGCCTTTGTCGCGTTTTTACCGGACAAGGTCAAACCCGAAATGCGGCGGTTGAGAAAAAAATGCGCGGGGTTCTCGCTGGCTGGTCCCGGCATGGGCGGCAGTCGCAAACAGACGGCATTCCTGGCTGCCGGTGCGGAATTTTCAAAAAAGGACTCAAGTCCGGCTGAGAACCGCCGATATATTGTGTGCAAAAGCCGGGAGCGAGCGGCCCGCGGGGGTCACACCGGTTTTGCAACTAAGAAAACTCAAGGAATGAAATCAAGCTATGTAAAATTGGTTGGTGTCATCTTTACCAGCACGGTTTTGACCCTGCACGGCCAGAGCACGTATTATTTTTATCAGGCCGGGTGGATGGGCGGAGGCACCATCTCCGGCTCCTTTACCGGCCAGGACCTTAACAGCGACGGGCAATTGTCCTCGTTCCAAAGCGAGATCAGCAACTTTAGCATCCAGATGACCGGGGACAGCCTGATGCCGGACATGAGCTGGAGCCAGAGCGAGCTCTGGGGCTTGGTTTATGACATCAACGGCGATGCCTTTCTGGGCGATGACTGCAACGGAGATGTTGAAGGTTTCGGCATAAATGATCCGAACGGCCTGTACAACTACGCGTCCGGTTACGGACCCACGGGGGCGGTGGGGGGCGAGATTTTCAACAGCAGCGGGCCAATTGTGGATACGACGGCTGACCCCATCATGGTTGACAACATACCGGTCACGCCGGAGATCTACAGTGCGGCTCTGGCCGAGGGCGGATTCGAGCCAACGCCGGAACCCTCCACGCTGGTACTGGCCGGCTTGGGCGGGCTGGGACTGCTGGTACTCCGGCGCCGGAAGTAATGGCTTTTGCCGGCGGTGGCGACGGGATTGGACCCGGCGACTTGCGGGGGCTGTTCAGCGCGATTCCCGGAGGTAAAAACCGCTTTGGCCGCCGGTTGGTGCTCCCGCCGGGAATCGAACCCAGATCCGCGGATTAGAAATCCGCTGCTCTATCCATTTGAGCTACGGGAGCCATCCCTGCGCGCAAAATAGCCCCTGAGCAACGCGGTTACAAGCCCGCCGGTGGCCCTCCCCCGCCCTGCGCGGGCCGGGAGAACAAGCTTGGCTGGCGCCGCCCACCGTTTAGACTGGCCGTACGATGGCTTCACCAGATCCCAAAAGGGCGGCCGCCCGGTTGCAAAAAGCGTCCGTGTTGCGGCCCACGCTGGCCGTGGTGCTGGGCAGCGGCTTTAATCACGTATTGGAAGCGCTGCGCGTGGAGCGGAAAATCCCCTACGCGCAAATCCCCGGGTTTCCCCCGCCGACGGTCAGCGGCCATGCCGGCGAGATCCGGTTTGGGCATCTGGGCGGCACGCCGGTCCTGGTGCTGAGCGGCCGCGCGCATTTCTATGAGGGGCACCCCATGGAGCGGGTGACGTTTGCAGTGCGGGCCCTCGCGGCTTTCGGCATCCGTGACCTGCTGCTCACCAACGCCGCCGGCGGGCTGAACCGCGCGTTCCGGCCGGGGGATTTCATGGTCTTGACGGACCATATCAATTGGATGGGGGTCAATCCGCTGCGCGGGCCGGACCTCCCGGGGCTTAACCGGTTTGTGGATTTGACCGATACGTACGATGCCGGCTTGCGCAAGCTGCTGCTGGCGGCCGGCCAGGCCGCCAAGATCAAGCTCCGGCGCGGCGTGTACCTGGCGGTGAGCGGGCCGAGCTACGAGACGCCCGCGGAGATCCGGGCCTTTGCGCGGCTGGGCGCCGACGCCGTGGGCATGAGCACGGTGCCGGAAGCGATCGTGGCCCGGCAATGCGGGTTGCGCGTGGCCGCCGTCTCCTGCATCACCAACCTGGCGGCCGGGATCGCGCCGGCGAAGCTGTCGCACCGCGAGGTGCTGGACACGGCGGAGCGGGTGAAAGCGACCGGCGGGCGGCTGCTGACGGGTTTTGCCCGGCTCTATGGGCAGCGGCCGCAGGATGAATAAGCGGGGGCAACACGATTGCGCCCGCGCCAACCGTGTTTTTTACCAACCAGCGAGTGAGACAAATGAAGACCATGAAAATTGACGCCCGGCAACTCGTCGCCGCCGCGGCGCGGGCGCGCGCCGGGTCGCTCTCGCCGTATTCCAAATTCAAGGTGGGGGCCGCGCTGCTGACAAAAGGCGGAAAGATCATCGGCGGCGCCAATGTGGAGAGCGCCAGTTACGGGCTGACGTGTTGCGCGGAACGGGTGGCGCTGTTCAAGGCGCTGACGGAGGGGGAGCGGGAATTTGCGGCCATCGCGGTGGTGGCGCGCTGGGAGGGCGGGCCGATGCCGTGCGGCGCCTGCCGGCAATTGCTGGCGGAATATGCGCCGGGGGCGCGGGTATTCGTGGCGGATGCGAAGGCGCTGACGAAGATCAGGCGGTTCACCGTCCGGGGTTTATTGCCCCGCGCCTTCCGTTTAGCTTCTTGAGTTTAAAGGTTTACAGAGTAGTCTATCGGTTCTTTATAGATGAAGCCGGAAGTTGTATTTGGACTGGATCATGCGGCGTGGCCGGCGATGCTGGTGAACGCCAGCGGCGCGGTATTGCTGGCCAACGCGGCGGCCAAGGCGCTCTTCGGCACCCGCTTGGACGGGAATCCCGCGGAGTTGGCGGCCATCTGGTCGCCGGCCAACGGCCCGGCGGCGGCGGATTTTCCAGCGTGGTGGGAGCAGGCGCAGACGACGCCGCTGGACCTGAGTTTTCGCGCGGCCGGCGGGGAGAAGAAGTTTTCCACCGCGGTGGCGATGCTGGCCAGCGACGGCGGCAAGTGGCTGGTCCTGCAACTGTTCGATCCCGCGGCGGTGCCGCGGGGGGCGAAGGCGACGGAACCGCCCGCGGAATTTCGGAACGTCACGGGGGATGCGGCGCTGAAGCAGAAGCTGGAATGCGTGCTGCAACTGGCCCGGACGGTGTCGCTGGACTTCAACAACGCGCTGACCGGCGTGCTGGCGCACACGTCGCTGCTGCTGGGCAAGGCGGAGCCGCAGCACCCGTGGCGGCGGTCGTTGCTGGAGGTGGAGAAGTCGGCGGAGCGGGCGGCGGAAATCGCCAGCGAGCTGGCGCTGTTCAGCCGGCAGGAAAAGGAAACGCGCCGGGCGCCGACGGGGAATTTGAACTCGGTGGTGGGCCGGTGCCTGGAGGTGTTCCGGAATGCAAACGGCCCGCGGCTCTCGTGGCGGTTCACCCAGGAACGGGGGCTGTACGAGGCGCGGTATGATGAGGCGAAGGTGCAGCAGGCGCTGACGAAGATTCTTGAAAACGCCGTGGAGTCCTTCGACGACCGGCAGCCCGGCCAGGTTTTCGTGGAGACGCGGAACGTGCAGTTGACGGAGGCGACGCAGGACCGGAACGTGCGGCTGGCGGCCGGCACGTATGTCTGCGTGGAGATTTCGGACAACGGCAGCGGCATCGAAGAGCCGGCGCTGGCGCGCATCTTTGAGCCGTTTTTCACCACCAAGAATCCGCCGCATCGCGGGCTGGGGCTGGCGCTGGTGTATGGCATCATCACCAACCACGGCGGGGGCGTGGCGATTTCGAGCCAGGTTGGAAAGGGGACGTCGGCCCGCGTGTATCTGCCGGCGGAGGAGACGTTCGTGCCGGAGATGGCGGCCGAGGGCCGGGAATTGCGGGGCACGGGAACGATCCTGGTGGTGGATGACGAGGCGCTGATGCTGACGATGGCCGAGGCGATCCTGTCGGATTTTGGCTACCGGGTTTTGACGGCGCACAACGGGAAGCAGGCGCTGCAAATCCTGGAGCGGCCGGACACGGCGGTGGACCTGGTGATCACGGACCTGGTGATGCCCGGCCTGGGCGGGCGGGAGCTGATGGAACGGATCCGGGAGCTGGGCTGGAAAATGCCGCTGCTGCCCATGAGCGGCTATGTGCTGGCCGAGGACCAACAGGCCGAGGCGGGCTATCTCCAGAAGCCGTTTACAACGACGGACCTGCTGCGAAAAGTAAAAGCGGCAATCGCCGCGGGAACGGTAGTTGACTAAATCGAACAGTTTTGTTTAACTCGGCTTATGCAAATTGAGAGCCTTAAAGTCTTCTGCGACCTGGCCGAAACCGAAAGCTTCACCAAAGCCGCGCAAATCAACAGCGTGACGCAGTCGGCGGTGAGCCAGCAGATCAGTTCCCTGGAGCGCATTTTCAAATCGCTGCTCATCGAACGGAGCAAAAAGCGTTTCCGGCTGACGCGCGAAGGCCAGGTGCTCTACGATTACAGCAAGCAAATCATCCAGACTTATGAATCGCTTCACAGCAAGCTGCAGGAGTTGAAGGACATCATTTCGGGCACGATCCGGGTGGCGACCATTTACTCGATCGGCCTGCACGATTTGCCGCCGTACATCAAGAAGTTCATGAAGAACTACCCGACGGTGAACGTGCATGTGGAGTACCGGCGGGCCAACCAGGTGTACGAGGATGTCTTCAGCAACGTGGTGGACATGGGGCTGGTGGCCTATCCGACAAAGGATTCAAAGCTGGAGATCATTCCGCTGCGAAAGGAGCCGCTGGTGCTCATCTGCCATCCGCAGCATCCGTTCGCCAAGCAAAAATCCATCAAACTGAAACAAATGGTGGACCAGAAGGTGATCGGGTTCGAGCCGGACATTCCCACACGCAAGGCGCTGGACAAGATCCTGCGCGAGTACGGGGTGGACGTGAAGCACGTGATGGAATTTGACAATGTGGAAACGGTGAAGCGGGCGGTGGAGATTGACGCCGGCGTGTCCATCGTGCCGCTGGGAACGGTCACGCAGGAAGTGAGCAAGCAGACGCTCGCGGCCGTGGAGATCGAGGACGGCGAGTTCTTCCGTCCGCTCGCGGCCATCTACAAGAAGAACAAGGTGCTCTCGCCGGCGATGAAGCAGTTCCTGTCCATCCTCAAGGACGCGGCGTAGCGGTCCAAGGCTTTGGTTCGGCGACGGGTTCAGGATTTAAGGCCATCTGCGGATTGATTTGGCGTGGGAGATGGCGGCGGCTCAGCCGTCCCTGCGGGACTTTGGTCAGACCGAATTCCAACCGGGCGTTGAAATGAAACGCCCGGCTATTATCATATCGTCGCTTTGCGACGGCCCAATGCTCTCCCCTGCGAAGCGCCGGAAGGTGGCGCGGCCGTCGCGCACACTTCATTTCAAATTCTGCGGATTCAGCGGCTTCAATTCCTTGATGACGAAAAGGCCGTCCTTGCGAATCAGCCGGCCGTCGAACCAGACTTCGCCGCCGCCCCAATCCGGGCGCTGGATGAGCACCATGTCCCAGTGGATGGCGCTCTTGTTCTTGTTGCCGCATTCCTCGTAGGCCTGGCCGGGAGTGAAGTGGAGCGAGCCGGCGATCTTCTCATCAAACAAGATGTCGCACATGGGGCTCAGGATGTAGGGATTGAAGCCGAGCGAAAACTCGCCGATGTAGCGCGCGCCGGCGTCGGTATCGAGGATTTCGTTCAGGCGCTTGGGGTTGTTGGCGGTGGCGTTGACGACCTTGCCGTCCTTCAATTCGAGCCGCACGTTTTCGAACTTGGTGCCGGAATAAAGGGTGGGGGTGTTGAACTGAATGACGCCGTTGACGGAGGTTTTGACGGGGCAGGAAAAAACCTCGCCGTCGGGGATGTTGCGGTCGCCCTTGCACATCTTGGCGCCGATGCCCTTGATGCTGAAAGTGAGGTCGGTGCCGGGGCCCTTCAAGTGGACGCGGTCGGTGTGGGCCATGAGTTTTTCGAGTGGGGCCATGGCGCGGCCCATGCGGGCGTAATCCATCGTGCAGACATCGAAAAACAGGTTCTCGAAGGCCTCGGTGCTCATGCCGGCGGCCTGGGCCATGCTGCCGGAGGGCCAGCGCAGCACACACCAGCGGGTTTTGTTGACGCGGTAGTCCTGAACCGGCCGGGTGATCTTGGAATACATCTTCATGCGGTCGGCGGGGACATCCGAGTTTTCGTTCATATTGTCCGCGCCGCGGATGGCGATGTAGGCCTGCATTTTTTTCATGCGGAACATCTCGATATCGCGGACGTCGGCGGCCTGGGTATCCGAAATGTTGAACAGTTGTTCGCGGCCGACGCGCGTATGGCGGGTCTCGACAAACGGCAGGGCGCCGGCGGCGCGCACGGCGCGAATGAGCTCGATGGTGAACTCGTCCGGGACATCAATCATGTCCAGGAGGATGCGGTCGCCTTTCTTGAGGGCGGTGGAATAATTGACGAGGAGTTTGGCCAGCTTGGTGTAGCGTGGATCAGTCATAATGGTGAGCAAGATAGATTAAATGGGGCAATTGCGCCATGGGGAAACGGAGCGGCGCGCCCAACCCAAGAGTTGAGTCCGGGCTAAAAACCCCGTTACTCCACCACTTCCAACGCCGCGCGAGGCGCCGATTTGGGATCTGCGAGCGCGCTGATTCGCTGATCCAAGGTGGCCAGCCGGCCGCCGTGCCGGAGAGCCAGACCGAGCAGGTAAGCGTCCGTGACTTGCTGATGGCCCAGCAAGCGCCCTCCCGCAAAAGCCACCGTTTCCGCCAGCGGCGAGGCATCCGGCCAGAATTGATGGTCTTTGGCTGCGGTGTTGGCGCACAGCACTTGCACCGCTTCGCAAGGCTGGACGGCATCGCGCGAAAACGCGGGGTTGGACACAATGCGAACGAAACCCGCCTCGGTGAACGGGCAGGTGGCCCAGCCTTTGTCGCGATGGTGGATGAACCATTTTACCGCGCGATCATGCCACTCATGGGCGGGCCAGAGCAGCGCGATCAACAGGTTGGTGTCCAGGAGATAGCCTTTCATGCGCCTTCGGTTTCCAACCGGCGCACGTCTGCGGTGGTGACTTTCGGGGAATCGTCCGGCAATCGGAAGGCGACCAGGCCGTTCCGTTCCTGCAACGGCGTGGGGGCGCTCAGGCCGCGGCGCGCCAGATCCGAAACCGCCTTGCCCAGCGACACGCCCCGGGCCTTGGCCTGGCGGGCGGCCAACTCCAGCACCTCATCATCCAGCGTCAGCGTGGTCCTCATGAGAACATGATGCCATTTAAGTAAAATGATGTCAACAAATCAACATGCGCATCAATATGGCAATTTGATGCACCCGTCAGCCGCCGGAGTTCAAGCGGGCGAGGGCGCCCTGGAGGGCGGTGGCGTTTTCGGTGAGCGAGTTTTTCTCGGTGTCATTAAGGCCGAGGGGGTCGAAGCGGTAGCGGTAGTGCAATTGCAGAAGTTGCTGGAGGGGCGGGCGGAAGGCTGCGAGGGCGGGTTCGGCGAGGACGCGTTCGAGCCAGTCGGAGAGCGGTTCCTGGGCTTGGCGGGGCAGGCCGCGGGCGGCAAGCGATTTTTCCAAGCGGTAGAAGGCGGAGTCTTGGCCGGGCCAGACGACGGCGGCGGCCGGCTTGGTGGCGGCCGCGCGGCGGCGGGCCGGGCGCTGGAAGAAAATATAATAGAGGAGCACCAGCAAGACGGGGACGACGGTCCAGGGAATGTATTGGCGGAGGTTGGTCTGGTGCCAGCGGAGTTTCTCAATTTGGAAGCCGAGCCAGGAACGGAGATCGGAAAAAAAGTCCAGAAACGAGGTGTTGCCGGATTCGATGGCGACCCAGGAACCGGGCGTGGTGTCGAAATCCTCCCAGGTTTTGGACTGGCGGTTCCAGGCGAGACACCAGGCGTGGGCGTCGCGTTCGCGGACGACGTAGCCGCTGCCGGACGTTTCATGGACGGCGTAGCCGACGGCATAACGGGCGGGGATGCCCAACTGGCGGAGCAACAGGACGGTGGCGGTGGCGAAGTATTCGCAATGGCCGCTGCGGCTGGTGAGCAGGAAGCGCGTGAGCGGCGTGGCGTCGGCGGTGGGCCGCTTATCCAGGCCCTGCCAGCGGCTGTAGGTGAAATTGCGGGCGAAGAACGCCTGGACGGCCAGGCGGGCTTCGGCGGCGGTGGCGTTGGTGAGGTTGATTTCCGCCAGCACGCGGTTGAGGGCGGGGATTTCGTTGGTGGGGACGGAGAGATCGAACCGGTTGGTGCCGGCATCAGGAGGCGAGTCGAAGGTGGCGCCGGGGCCGTAAGCGGCGTCGAAGATCATGAGGCCGGTGCCGATGGCCAGCACGACGCCGGTTTTATTGGTTTGCAGGATGGAAGTAGCTGCTGGGAGATGCTCGAGGCGGCAGGTGCCCGGCGGCAGGGGCAGGACGCCTTCGGGATCGCGTTCGGGCGAGCGGCCCTCGAGATAGCAGGCGATATTGAGGAAATTTTCCGGCGATTTGGGGGGCCGGAGGGTCCACGTGTCACTGTTGGTCTCGGCTTCGACGAGGACGAAATCATTTTGGCCGCCGACGGACCAGGTGCGGCTGTCGGCGTTGTAGTGGCGGTAACTGGCTTCCCGGAGATAAGGGGGGACGACGCCGACCTGGCCCGGCTGGAGGCGGATGACAATGCGCCGGGATAATTTCAGTTCGCCGAGTTGGCCGAGGGAGGTGACGCTTTGGGTGGGATCGGTGTGGGAATGGAAGAAACGGGCGAACATCTGGACGTCGAAATCCTGGACAAGGCGCTCGAGTTGGCTGATGCCCACCTGGCCGAGGAAGCCCAGACCGACGGCGACGCCCAGACCGGCGGACCACACCCGGGGGCCGAAGCGGCGGGAGCGCAGGGTCCACAGCACCCACAAGATCAGCACGACCTGGCCCGCGAAATAGCTGTAGGTGGCCTGATTGGAGTGAATACCGGCGGAAAACAGGCAGAGGATGAAATAGGCGTAGGAGAGATCCACGTAGCGGCCGGCGAGCGATTGTTCGCCGCGGCGGCGGCGAAGGCGCAGCACGAGCGACACGGCGGTGATGGGGACGGTGGGACGGGCGTTGTAGCATTGGGCGACGATGAAGGGGAAAGAAAGCACGGGCAGCCAGCGCAAGACGGTGAAGGTGGCCACGGTGGAGGAAGCCGCGGCATTGCGGACGGCGGCGGCGCCGTGAAACATGCCGGAGACGCCGCCGGCGACGTCGTCGTTGGTGGTGAAGAGGTAACCGCCGAAGGCGATGATGGCGACGACGCAAAAGCTCCAGATGCGATTGAAATCCACGTCTTCAAGCTCCCAGCGCAGGGGGATGAGGCGGGCGCCTTCGAGAATGGCGCCAGCCACGGCGCCGTAGAGCAGCACGTTCGACTGCCAGCCCCAGAAGAGCAGCGTGACAAACAGCAGCAGGGGCGGGGTTTTCATCGGCCGGGATCGGGGGCGGATGCGGCAGGCGGTTTCATTTCAATTTGGCGAGGCCTTCGCCGATTTTGCCGGCCTCCAGCACGTGCAAGGTGCCGTCGGCATCCACGAGGCGGCCGCCGGCGCCGGAAATGCCGCCGCCGGCGGGCACGATGATGAGGACCATGAGCGGGAGGTTCAAGGCCTTGAGTTTTTTGATGAACTTGCGCCGGGGCTCATCCCATTTTTGGAGGATGCAGATGCAGCCGCTGATCACAGACAGGTGATTGAGGACGAGGTGTTCGAGGTCGGCGAACGGTTTATCGGGGCAATTCCGGACGGAGGCGAGAATTTCCAGCATTTGATCGGCGGTGCCGAGACCGCGGCCGGCGGTGAAGCAATAGGATTGGTTGCCGATGAACATCAGGTCCAGGAGGGATTCCTGGGAAATGACGGTGCAGGCGAAGGAGGCGGCGACGGAAACGGCCTCCTCGAGGAGTTCGCCGCGGGGTTCGTCGGTGAAGGTGTCCAGCACGAGGGCATGGCGGACAAAGAATTCATCTTCGAACTCCTTGACGATGGGTTTGCCGGTGCGGGCCCAACTCCGCCAGTGAATGTGGCGGAGGGGATCGCCGCGGCGGTAATCGCGGAGGGAGACAAACTCCTCGCTGCGGCCGACGTTGGCGGCGAGCGCCACGCCGCCCTCCTGGTAGCGGGACTGTCCGGGCAGGTCAATGGGCGGCAGGGGATAGCGCTTGGGCAGAATCAACACTGTTTGCGGGGCCAGAACGCGGCTGAAGGCACGAAAGAGCCCGAGCGGGTCCGGGCAGGCGAGGACCAGGCCGGAAAAGTGCAGGACGCCGCGACGGAGGGGGTGCAACTCGACCGAGACGGTGCCCTGGCCGCGGGCGGGGAGCGGCGGCACGAGGGCGGGCTTGACGGTGGCGAGGCGGAAGGGATTCCGGAGCTGACGCCTGCTGAAAGGGCGGACGTGGCGATTCTCGGCCAGCTTGAACGCGAGCCACTCGGGGAACGAGGGCCGGGGATCGGCCAGATTATCCAGCAGCGTGAGGCCGGTCTGCGGTTCGCGGCTGAGGTTGGTGACCTCAACCTGGTAAAAGAAGGGCTGGCCGGCGGTGCCGAAACGGGGCAGCAATCGGGTGGCGGCGAACTGGGCGCGGAAGAAGAAACTGCAGGCAAAGGCGAAGATCAAAAGCCCGAACAGCAGGGCAAACGATTGGTAGCTGACGGTATTCTCGATGTCCACGCCGACGGCGCCGGTGATCACCCAGCCACACGCCACGCAGAGGCCCGCCCGGGTGAAGCGGCGCGAAGCCCAGTACACCAGGCCGGAGGAATGGCGGTAGATCGCGTAAATTGGCCGGTAGAGAAAGGTCACATCTTCCAGGCAGGGGTTTAGGCGGGTACGGGCAGCTTTTTCAGGACCGCCTCCACGACGCCGTGCTGTGTGAGACCGGAAAAGCGGGCCTGGGGTTCGAGCACGATGCGGTGGGCGATGACGGGTACGGCGAGGCGTTGCAGGTGCTCGGGCGTGACGAAATCAATGCCGTCAAAGAGCGCCTCGGCCTGGGCGCTTTTCATGAGGGCGATGGACGCGCGGGGGCTGGCGCCGAGCTGCACGCCGGTAGCGGTGCGCGTGGCGGCCACGAGGTCCACGGCGTAGCGCTTCAGTTCTTCGCTGATGCGGATCTCCTCGACGACGCGCTTGAGGGTGAGGACTTCCTCGAGGGAGGCGCAGGGCTGGAGATCATTGAGGGGATGATTGTGTTCCTGGGCGGTGAGAATGGCGACTTCGTCGGCGGGGGACACGTAGCCGAGCGTGAATTGCATGGCGAAGCGGTCCATTTGCGCCTCGGGCAGGGGGTAGGTGCCGCGGAATTCCACGGGGTTTTCGGTGGCGATGACGAAGAAGAGGGTGGAAAGGTTGCGGCGTTCGCCCTCGATGCTGACCTGGGCTTCGCCCATGGCTTCCAGAAGGGCGGACTGGGTGCGGGGCGAGGCGCGGTTGATTTCGTCGGCGAGGAGTATGTTGGTGAAGATGGGGCCCTCGTGGAAATGGAACAACTGGTCACCCTGGTTGAAAATGGAGACGCCGAGGATGTCCGAGGGGAGCAGGTCGGGGGTGAACTGGATGCGTTTGAAGCGGGCGTCAATGGATTTGGCGAGGGCCTTGGCAAGGGTGGTTTTGCCGGTGCCGGGATAATCCTCGAGCAGGACGTGGCCGCCGGCGGCAAGGGCGGCGAGGAGATGCCGGGTGGCCCCGGCCTGGCCGCGCATGACTTTGGCGATGTTATCGGAAATTTTGCGGTAGGTCTCCCGCGCGGCGGCGAAGTCAGTCTGAGTCATGATTTAGGTGCGGCATTAAAGCATGGGGGCGGGTGGGGCGCAAGCGGTGGGGCGGACGGAACGCGGAATGGCGGGCGCGGGCGGGGGGAGAAAATCCCGGGCGCCGGCGCCAAATCCAAACGACCGGGTCGGCTAACAATATGACCATATGGGTGACCCTTTTTTTGCAGATGCTGCCGTGCCATTTTTCCCGATGGCGGCGAACGCCCGTTTGCCGCTACGGGGCGGCCGCCTTGAGCGATTAAAATCTGGTCATGTTTCAGCGGTCGTTATAGGTTGGTTGGGTTGTTCACAAATTAATCCATGCCCCCCCGTATCTCCATTCTCCTGCCGGTCTGGAACGGCCAGGAATTTCTCGCGGAGTCCATTGACAGTCTCCTGGCGCAGACCTTTAAGGACTTCGAACTGCTGGTGATTGACGATGGGAGCACGGATGCCACGCCAGAGATTTTGCGACGCTATGCGGACCCGCGGCTGCGAATATTGCCGCTGAACCATGCGGGGATTGTCGTGGCCCTGAACCACGGCCTGGCCGAGGCGCGGGCGGAATGGGTGGCACGACACGACGCGGATGACATCAGCGAGCCGCGACGGCTGGAGTTGCAATGGCAGGCCGTGAGCCAGTGGCCGCAGGCGGTGCTCTGCCACACCGCGATCAGTCTTTTTGGAGAATGGGCGGGCGCGGCCCGCTGCGAGCGGCTGCCCCGATCGCGGAGTTTCATGGCTCTGCGACTGTGCTATCAATGTCCCTTCGCTCACTGCACGGTGTTATTCAAACGGTCCGCGGCCTTGGCAGCCGGCGGCTATTTACCGGAGGAACGTCATACGGAGGATTTTGGATTGTGGGGCCGGATGCTGGAACAGGGCGAATTCATCGCGCTGCCGGAAAAGCTGGTTCGTGTCCGCCGGCACCCGCAGTCCGTTTCCCATCAGAATCTGGTCGTGCAGCAGACACTGGCGAGGAAGATCGGGGTGCGGCACTGCCGGAAGTTTTTGCGGTTGAACGAGGTGGATGCCGTGCGGGCCAACGGCCTTTTGCTGGCGGCCGCCCGGGGACGCTCGTGGCGGGATTGGGTGTGGTTTTTAACGCGCTGCGCGCCGCGTCTGCGTTGGCACAGTGGCGAAACCTTTGGCTGGCTGGCGTGGCAGACGGCGAAAATGCTGGTCCGCCGCTGAGCTATCCAATCAATCCACTTGCCTTCATAAAGTTTTCACGGGGTTTGCCGCCTGGGGCAGGAGGCGCAGGCAGGCTGCCAAAACTTCCGATACGGGGATGCCTTTCATGCAGGCGGCATCATAGGGACAACCCGTTTCCCAGTGGATGCGCGGAACGCGATGATGGCAGCCCTGGCATTGAATCCGGCTGACCACGCAATTTTGGACGTCGCCGGCGGGCAACCGGAGCTGCGGGGAGGTGGGGCCAAAAATGCCGACGCAGGGAACGCGCAGCGCGGCCGCGAGGTGCAGCAACCCCGAATCAATCCCAATGAACAGACGGCTCGCCCCAATGACGGCGGAGGATTCTTCGAGCGTCAACTCGTTGACCAAGGACACGACCCCCGGCAGTTCGGGAACGGCCGTCGTGCCCATCGCCAAATGACTGTTGGTCCCGATCACAACAATCGTGGCCGCGTGGCGCTGCCGCAAGTCGGTGATGAGAGCTGCCCAAGCGGTTGCGGGCCACTCACGAATCGGCCAGCTTGGCCCGGTTTGAATGCTGACCAGCGGGGCGCCGGGCGGGATGCGGCTTTTGAGCTTCTCCTGGATGCGGGCCCGGACGGAGGGAGCCAACTGTAAATGGGGATGCGCGGCCGCAACCGTGACGCCGTGGTCGCTGGCATATTCGTGGACGACATATTGCCGGCAAAAATTGTCCGGCGACTCATCAGCGCAGGGAAATTCATAGAAGGCGCGGAACAACCAGCCATACCAATGACGCAAAACGCCGGCGTGGTGGAGATGCGTTACAAAATCCGTGATCCCGCCCATGCCGGGCAAGCAGGCGTAAGACTTGTGACAATTGTAAATGAAAGTCGCCCCCGGATGCCGCTCCTTGAGTTTCAGCACGGTAGGAAACGTGCAGATGATGTCACCAATGCCGCTGTACTTGGAAAAAATGACCGGCCGCTTGCCGGTGCGCAGGATGACGGGCAATACGACGGTGAGAACATACCAGAAGGCCTCCCCATGCCGGGCAACCCATTCCCGGAAACGCGGCAGCAGACCAACACGTTTTTTCGCGGTCACGGGTTTAATTTTGTCCGGCGGCATGGCTGCTTCTCATTTGAGCTTCAGAACATCGCCGGCTGCATCGCCGGCAGGGGGAAAACGGTTGGTCGCGCCCGCGAAAGGCGACACGAAGCGGCGGGCAATTGCGAATGACGCAGCCATGCCGGCAGTTTGACGCAACCCGCTGCCTTGGGCAAACCAACAATGCGGCCGGAAACCCGAATTTCGACGTCAGATGAATTCGATCTGGGCTTCCTTGAGGCAGCGGGTCTCCAGGAGCCGGGCGATTTTGCGGACGATGTTGCGCCGGAGATCCAGTTCGACGGGAACGTTGGGGTCCTGGTGGGCTTCGTTGATGCGGGTGCCAACGATGAAGTGGACAATGTCGCTCTGGAGCATGAGCGAGATGAGGTCGGTGGCGGGGTTTTTGCGGGCGGCCTCGCCGGGGATGTCGCGCTCCAGGAGCTCGGCAACTTTGGCGAGGGTGACGGTGCCTTCGGTGACGAGGTCCACGCCGTCCATGACGGCGCCGGGGGGGATTTCGGGATCGAGCTGGGCGAGGCTCACGGTGACGGCGCGGCCGAGCAAGCGCGAGACGATGCCGGCGGTGGTGCCGCCGCAAATCACCTTGCGACCATCGAAGTTCTGGACGAGTTCGGCGAGTTCGCCGTCGCGGCCGCGGTTGAAGGGCGGGCCGGTGATGACGAGCAGGCGGCGGGGCCGGCGATAATAGATCACGCCGCAACTGATGTCGTCCTTGGCGGCCCGGCCGTCGTTGAGCAGGGCCTCGGAGACGAGCCGGTGGGAGAGTTCGCGGGAGGAGATTTCCGCCTCGGCGGCAATTTGCCGCTGGAGGAAATTCGTGACGCAGGGGGAGCTCCAGCCAAAGGGCAGGCCGATGCGGCCGAGGCCGGACTGGCTGACGCCGTCGGAATAGAAGACGATGCGGTCGTCGAGCTGGGTATCGAATTCGCTGTAGTAAATGACGCGGTCTTTCCAATTCTCGAGGGTGAGGCTGAGGCGTTCGAGGGGGACCTGGGTCCGGCCGCGGAAAAGGGTGAGCGGCGGGTTGCCGTGCTCGATGACGCGGGTTTTGCCGTCCTCGTCCAAATCCACGATGGTGAAGGTGGAGTAGCTGATCTTGCGCTTTTCGCACACGGGGAGCGTGTCCATGATGGTCTTGGCGCTGCGGCGGACATCCACAAAGGCGGTGGTGTAGCGGAGGGCCATGGTGGCGGTGAGGTTGGCCAGGACGCCGGCCTTGACGCCGCTGCCGAGGCCGTCGGAGAGCACGGAAATGACGCGGCCCTCGGCCTTGATCTTGCGGGAGAGGAAGACATCACCGGCGACGACCTGCCCATGCTTGGGCTGCTGGCAGAAATCAACGTCTATAAAGCTTTCGCCAGTCATTGGGCTCCTTGGGGTCATCCGGCTTGGGCGGCGAGAACGAGTCAATGATGGAATTGAGCGTGATCTCGGCCTCGGCGGCGTTTTCGCCGAGCAGGTAGGCGATCTGCTGCGTGGTGGCGATCTGTTTTTGAATGACCTCGCGCGCCTTGCGGATGACCTGTTCCTTGCGGACGGCGGGCTTGGTGATGTCCTGGAGGATGCCGCCGACGAGGCAATGTTTTTCGATGCTGAAGATGGTGGCGTGCAGGATGGTGTTTTGGAAGCGGAGGTCGCGGTCCAGGATGTCCTCGCCGCTTTTGAGAACATTGTGAAAAAGGCTGGCGAAGGGCATCACCTCGGCGAGGGCGGTGCCTTCGATGGTCGGGGCGGCGGGCGAACCGGCGGGGGGATTGGCCGCGGCGGGGGTGAAGAGGCTGACGAAAGCGGCGTTGAACTCGATGATGCGGAGGGTCTCGTTGACGATCACGACGGCCGAGGGCATTTTTTGGATGAGGGCGTTGGCCTTTTTGTGGGCGAGCTGGCGCATGTAGGTGACGCACATGGAGCGCTCGGCCTTGTGGTTGAGGAGGGCGATGCCGAATTCGCGGCAGGTATCGTAGCCGCAGCCGCCGCAGTTCAGCTCGTCATCGGCGGAGAGCTTGCCGACGTTGCGGAGCGCCTCGCGAATCTGGGAATCGGGGACGGCGACATTGGCGGGGGGCGGCACGAGGAAATCGGTGGGCGTTTGGATGAGCGCGCGGCGGGGCAGTTCGGCGGCGGGCCCGGGGACGGACTGGAAGATGCGCTGGCGCTTGGCGACGGTGGCGCCGCGGGTGCGAACCATGGGACCGTTGACGCAGCCGCCCTCGCAGGCCAGGAGTTCGAGGAACAAGCCGGCGGCGGGGCGCAGGTCTTCGATGCCATCAAGCGCCTTTTTGATGGCGCCCAAGCCGGAGAAGGACATGAGGGTGCAATCGTTGACGGCGCAGGTGGATTTCATGCCGGCGATCATGCCGCCGTCCACGGGGTACCAGGCACCCTCGGCGGCGCGCTCGGGGAGGAACTGGTCGGCGGGGGTCGCGGAAACTTCCGCGGGGGCGAGCTGCTCCTGGTCGAGCCACCGGTGCAGATCCTCGAAGGTGAGGGCGACGTCGAGGAGTTCGGGGTGCTGGGCGGCCTCGATTTTTTTGGCGATGCAGGGGCCGATGAAAACGATGCCAATTCCCGGGCCGAAGGCCTGGCGGAGCATTTGGCAATGGGTGAGCAGGGGCGAAAGGAGGCCGGTGAGGAGGGCGGCGCCATCCGGGCGGTGCTTTTGGAGATAGGCCACGACGGTGGGGCAGGCGGAGGAGGCCAGGACGCGGTGCGGATTTTTCTGGAGGAGCGCGGCGGCCTGGGCGGAAACCTGCTGGGCACCGAGGGCGGTTTCGGAAACGCCGGTGAAGCCGAGCTTTTTGAGCGCGCCAATCATCTGGCCGGGGGTGGCGCCGGTGAATTCGGTGGCGTAAGAAGGGGCGAGCGAGACGTAAACGGCTTTCTTGCGGGCGAGCAACTGGCGGGCGCTGGCGAGGTCATCGCGGACTTTTTTGGCGCCGTTGGGGCAGACTTCCACGCAGTAACCGCAGAAAATGCACAACTCGGCCACGACGGAGGCATAGCCGTTCTCGACCTTGATGGCCTTGACGGGGCAGTTGCGGACGCATTTGTAGCAGTCCTGGCACTCGCGCTTCTCGGTGAAAATGGGGTTAAGATAATTCATGCACTGGACTCGGGAAGGAAATGACTCAAGAGGGCGATGATGACGATGGGGTCAACCTCGTGATAAATCTTGTCGTTGATCATGACATTGGGACCGGACTTGCAGTGCCCCTCGCAGAGGTGCCCGCAGAGTTCAACGGACGGGGGCAGCGTGTGTTTTTTCAGAAATTCCTGGACCACCTCGATATTGCGGCTGTTCCCACGGGAAAAGCAGGAACTGCCCATGCAAATCGTAATTTTGGTGGCCGGGGCTTTAGGCATGGCACACTTCTCTCCCGGGGGGTGATGGCGGGGCGGCGGCGGCGGGTTCGCGGGTCCAGCGGCCGCCCGGGCCGCGTCCGATCCGGCGGCCGATGGACTGGATGCGGAGGCTCAGGCAGCCGTGGCACTTGTCGTCGGTTTCCGCGATGCAGGCTTTGGCGGGATAAATTTCGTAGAGCCGGCGGTATTTGAGCGGGGTCAAGTTGGGCATGAAAACGTTGGCGCCGCGCTGGAGCCCGAGCTCGCGGCCATTTTTCTTGTTGATGGTGGCCAGGGCGGTGGTGGCGGGGATGTTGGCATCCGGCCGGACCAGGCGGGTGAGGGCCAGCACCTTGTAAACCATCAGCTCGGTATTGGGCACCTGCTCGCCGTTGACGGGCGGGAAGATATTGAAACCCGTGCCCAGGGGCGTGCCGGGATGGGGGATGAAGGGGCCGAGACCAATCATATCAAGGTCCAGTTCACGGAAAACTTCAATGTCGCGCACGATGCTGGCATAGGTCTGGCCGGGGATCCCGACCATGATGCCGCTGCCGATTTCAAAGCCAAGTTTTTTCAGGCGGCGGACAATGGCGATGCGGTCGCACTTGCGGTGGCCATGCGGCGGATGGATTTCATTAAAGAGATAGGGGTCGGAAGTCTCGAACCGGAGCAGGTAGCGGTCGGCGCCGGCGTCGCGCCAGACGGCGAGTTCGCGGTCGGGGCGTTCGCCGAGGCTGAGGGTGACGGCGAGGGGCGTCTCGGTTTTGATGCGGCGGACGAGGTCGGTGACTCCTTCGGTGGTGAGGCCGTAATCTTCGCCGCTTTGGAGGACGACGGTGCCGTAGCCGAAGGCGACGGCCCGGTGGGCGGCCTCGAGGATTTCGTCGGCGAGCATGCGGTAGCGGGCGAGGCGGGAGTTGCCGAAGCGCAGGCCGCAGTATGCGCACTGGCGGGTGCAGAAATTGGAAATTTCGATCAAACCGCGCAAATAGACGGCGTCGCCGACATGGCGGCGGCGGGTGTCATCGGCGCGCTGCCACAACGCGGCGAGGCGGGCCGGGTCGGTTTCACGGAGCCAACTGAGAATCTCTGATTTGGTCAACAAGTCGTTCATGTCAAAGCTTTGCCAGGGGCCGGGCGCGGCGAGCCGGCCGGGGCGGGCGCCGGCTTCTTTTTAACCGGGGAGACGGGGCGGGCCAGGGTGCGCAACGAGCCGCGCCGGGTGGCGGGCTGGGCCTGGCGGAAGGCGGCGAGCGCCAGCGGGAAGGGCTCGAGGGCGCGGGCGAAGATGCCGAGGCTGTAGGCGATGGTGAGGCCGTAATTGGTGATGGGCACGCGCGCCTGCTGGCAGCGCAGGATCCGGCCGAGCATTTCGCGGCGGTTCCACATGCAGGCGCCGCAGTGGATCACCAGCTTGTAGGGCGAGAGATCCGCCGGGAAATCGCGGCCCTGGACGTGCTCGAACTGGAGTTTCTCGCCGGTGTAGAGGGTGAGCCAGCGGGGAATCTTGACGCGGCCGATGTCCTCGCCGATGGGATGGTGCGCGCACGCCTCGGCGATGAGCACGCGATCGTTGCGGCGGAGGTTTTCGATGGCGAGCGTGCCCTGCACCTGCGCCAGAAGGTCGCCTTTGAAGCGCGCCATGAGGATCGAAAAACTGGTCATGGGGACGCTGGGCGGAGTATCGGCGGCGACCTTGAGGAAGGCCTGGGAATCGGTGACGACGAGCTTGGGGGGCGTCTTGAGGCGGTCGAGGGCGTTGCGCAATTCGCGCTCCTTGACGACGAGGCAGCCGGCGTCGCTATCGAGCAAATCGCGGATGGCCTGGACCTGCGGCAGGATCAAGCGGCCCTTGGGGGCCTCCTTGTCAATGGGCACGACCAGGACGGCGAATTCGCCGGGGCCGACGAGGTCGCCGAGGATGGCGGGGCTGTCCACGAAATCGGCGGGGGCGGCATCGAGCAGGGCCTGGCGGAGGTCGGCCAGGCCGGCGCCGGTGGGGGCGGCGGTGCGGACGACGCGGATTTTATGTTCGGTCAGCCGGGCAACGAGGGCGGCATCGGGCTGGGCGGTGTCGGTTTTGTTGAAAACGACGACGACGGGTGTTTTGCGGGCGGCGAGTTCGCGGAGGATGTCCTCCTCGAAGCCGTCCCAGGTGCCGGGCGTGGCGACGAGGACGGCGACGTCGGTGCGTTCGAGGACCTGGCGGGTTTTTTGGACGCGCAGGGCGCCGAGTTCGCCGGAATCGTCCAGGCCCGCGGTGTCAATGAACAGCACGGGGCCGAGGGGGAGGATCTCCATGGGTTTCTCGACCGGGTCGGTGGTGGTGCCGGGGACGGGGGAAACGATGGAGACCTGCTGGCGGGTCAGCGCGTTGAGCAGCGACGACTTGCCGACATTGCGCCGCCCGAAGAAGGCGATGTGGAGGCGGAGACCTTTGGGGGTGGGCGGCATGGCTATTTGGCGGAAGCTGGTTCCGGGGGTTCGCCGGCGGGCTCCGGAGGGGCGAGGAGACGGTCGGGGGTGCCGAGCCGGCAGACGGCTTCGGGGCTGATGAGGATATCGAACTCCCCGGAGCTGAGCCAACCCTGGTCCATGACGGTCTGCCGGATGGTGGCGTGGTTTTGCCGGGCGAGGCGGGCGGCTTCGACGGCGTGCTCGTAGCCGAGGACGGAAACGAGGGCGGTGGCGGCGGCGGTGGAATTCTCGACCTGCCGGCGGCAGCGCTCCTCATCGGCTTCGATGCCGTCCACGCAATGGCGGCGGAGGATGTCATCGGCGGCGGCGAGGAGGTCGAGGCTTTCGAGGAGGCAATGGGCGACGAGCGGGAGGAAGGGATTCAGCTCGAGATTGCCGGCGGAGCAGGCCTGGGCGATGGCGGCGTCGTGGCCCAGGACGAGCATGGAGACCTGGGAGACGGCCTCGGGGATGACGGGATTGACCTTGCCGGGCATGATGGAGGAGCCGGCCTGCCGGGCGGGCAGGCGGATTTCACCAAAGCCGGCCTCGGGTCCGGAGGCGAGCAGGCGGAGGTCGGTGCAGATTTTCCGGAGGGAGACGGCGTGGGCGCGAAGGATGCCGGACACCTCCACAAAGACATCGGCGTTCTGGGTGGCGTCCACGAGGTTTTCGGCCCGCGCGAAGCCGATGCCGGTGAGGGCGCGGAGGTTTTCGACGGCCTGGAAGATGAACTGGCGGGGGGCGGCCACGCCGCTGCCGATGGCGGTGCCGCCGAGATTGACGACGCGGAGGCGCTCCTCGCATTTGTAGATGCGCCAGCGGTCGCGGTTGATGGCCTCGGCGTAGGCGCCGAATTCGCGGCCCAGCGTGGTGAGGACGGCATCCTGCAACTGGGTGCGGCCCACCTTGACGACGTGGGCGAATTTTTTCTCGGCGGCCTGGAAGGATTCCTGCAGGGCGACGACGTTTTTTTCCAGGGCCTGCAGGCGGCGGATGGCCGCGAGCTTCAAGGCGGTGGGATAGGTGTCGTTGGTGGACTGGTGGAGATTGAGGTCGTCGAGCGGCGAAACGCGGTCGTAGGTGCCGGGGGGCAGGCCGAGGATTTCGAGGGCGCGGTTGGCGAGCACCTCGTTGACATTGAGGTTGGTGCTGGTGCCGGCGCCGCCCTGGAGCGCGTCCACGACGATATGTTCGACGAGGGTGCCCTCCGCCAGCTCGGTGCAGGCGAGCTCGATGGCGTCGGCCTGGGCGGGATCATCGGCCCAGGCGCCGAGGGCGCGATTGGTGCGGGCGCAGGCGAGCTTGACGGTGCCGTAGGCGCGGGCGAGCTCGGGGTGGACGGGCCGGCGGGCGAGCGGAAAATTTTCCAGCGCGCGGGCCGTATGGATGCCGTGCAGAACCGACGTGGGAAGCGGCAGGTCGCCGAGAAAATCCTGTTCGATGCGAATGGCGTTATTCACGGCCGCCTCCTTGGGGTCATACAAAAACGTCGCGCCCGTTCAGGCCAACGCGGCGGACGGATTCCTTGGCGGTTTTGCCGGCGGCGCCGGGCCGGGCGGCGGGCGCCCGCGCGACCCGTTGCTCGCCGGGGCGGCGGGCTTGGGCGGGGATCTCCCGGACGCGGGCCGGACTGGACCGGCGCGCCCGGGCAGGGATGCCCCCCACCCCGGCCCCGTCACTGAACGCGGCCGTTTTATCGCGCGTTTCGCCAAGGGCAACCGTCATACTTTATCCTTCAGCTTTTCCGTTATCTCGGCCTTGGCGGCGGCGGTGGTGCACCATTGGATTTTGTTGCCATCCACGGTGACCGTCGGGCCCTGGTCGCATTTTTCGAAACAGAACGAAGCGGAGACGTCCACGTATTCCTGGAGGTTTTCCTTTTGGACGTAATCAAGGAGGTCATGCAGGATTTGCTGCGAGCCTTTGAGGAAGCAACTGGTGCCGGTGCAGACCTTGACCTTGAGCTTGTCGCCGGCGGGGCCGTCCCCGAGGGCGATATCCTCGCCGGTGATGCGGCGGCGGCTCTGGTAATGGGTGTGCAGGAGGCGGTGGGCGTTTTTGCCGCCGATTTCGCCGAGGTGCCTTTGGTAGCATTCGGTGACGAAATGGTTTTCCTGGGACTTGTGGAGCTCCATGTTTTTATCCACGTCGTAGAGGCCCTTGGCGCGGAGCTTGCGGATGTCGGGATCCTGGGAGACGGGCTGGCCGGCGCCGCCAATGCAGCCGCCGGGGCAGGCCATGACCTCGATGAGGTCGAGGTCGCATTTGCCGCGGCGAACCTTTTCGGCGAGGGTGCGGGCGTTTTTCAAGCCATGGACGATGCCGAGTTTGAGGGTGATGCCATCCACCGGAACCTCAACGATGCGGAGTCCGTCCTCGCCGCGCACGGCGGGAAAGTCCGGGTTCTCCAGTTTTTTGCCGGTGACCTTTTCGGAGGCATAGCGGAGGACGGCCTCACTGACGCCGCCGGAATTGCCGAAGATGACGCCGGCTCCGGTTTTGAAGCCCATGGGCATGTCGAAGGATTCGGGCTGGAGTTTGGTAAACCGGAGGCCGGCCTCTTCGATCATGCGCGCGAGCTCCTGGGTGGTGAGCACATGGTCCACGTCCGGGAACCCGTCGGTGACGAATTCGGGGCGCTTGGCCTCGAACTTCTTGGCGGTGCAGGGCATGATCGAAACCATGACGAGGTTTTCCTTTTTGACGCCGAGCTCGGCCGGAAGGGTCTCCTTGGCGACGGCGCCGAGCATCTGCTGCGGGGAGCGGCAGGTGGACAAGTTGGGCAGCAGCTCGGGGAAATACTGCTCGGCGAACTTGACCCAGCCGGGGCAGCAACTGGTGAACAAGGGCAGCTTGCCGTTCTTGGTTTTGCGGTTGAGGAACTCGTTGGCCTCCTCGATGACGGTGAGGTCGGCGCTGAAGGAGGTGTCGTACACCTTGTCGAAGCCGAGGCGTTTGAGGGCGGCGACGAGCTGGCCGCGGGTGGATTCACCCGGGGGCATGCCGAACAATTCGCCGACGGCCACGCGGACCGCGGGGGCGACTTGGACGACGACGGTTTTGGTCGGGTCATTGAGGGCCTTCCAGACGGCCTCGGTTTCCGAGCGGACGGTGAGGGCGCCGGTGGGGCAGACGGCGGCGCACTGGCCGCAGTTGACGCATTCGCCCTCGCCGATGGGCTTGCCGAAGGCGGGAAGCACGGCGGCCTCGTGGCCGCGATAAGCGAAATCAATGGCCCCGATGCCCTGGATTTCGGTGCAGAAGCGGACGCAATCGCCGCAGAGGACGCACTTGTTGGGGTCGCGGACCAGGGCGAGCGACGAGCGGTCCACGGGCGCGGGCGCGTGGACGGGCTTGAAGCGGACCTGCTGGATGCCGAGCTTGCGGGCGATGTCCTGGAGTTTGCAGGCGGCGCTTTTGGCGCAGGAGGTGCATTCGCGCTCGTGGTTGGCGAGCAGGAGCTCGATGGCGATCTTGCGGATTTCGCGGATTTCCTCGGTCTGGGTGCGGACCTTGAGTCCGGGCTCGGGCGGGGTGGAACAGGCGCCCTGGATGCCGCGGCCGGCGATGTCCACGAGGCACAGACGGCAGGCGCCATAGACGCTGAGGTCGGAGTGGTAACAGAAGGTGGGCAGATCAATGTCCGCCTTGCGGATCAGTTCCAGCAGGTTGCGCTCGCCATTGATGGGGATGTCGCGTCCATCAATGTTCACCGTTTTCACGGCGGTGGCAGCAGGTGTGGCATTCATGAATCAATTAATTATGGTCAAATGGTATTGGGGTTAAACGGTCACACACCGACGACGGCGTCGAACTTGCAGGTATCGGCGCAACTGCCGCAGACGATGCACTTGCTCGGGTCAATGGCATGGGGCTTTTTCCGTTCGCCGGAGATGGCGCCGACGGGGCATTTGCGGGCGCACGCGCCGCAGCCCTTGCACTTGGCGGCATCAATGCTGGGTTTGGCGAGGGCCTTGCACTGGCCGGTGGGGCAATGCTTGTGAAAGACGTGCTCGTCGTATTCGTGGCGGAAATACCGCAACGTGGAGAGGACGGGGTTGGGGGCGGTCTTGCCGAGGCCGCAGAGGGAGCCCTTTTGGACGGCGAGGGCGAGCTTTTCCATCAGCACGAGCGTCTCGCCCGTGGCGCGGCCGGCGATGATATCGTCCAGCATGGAGAGCAACTGGCGGGTGCCTTCGCGGCAGAGGACGCATTTGCCGCAGCTTTCGCGCTGGGTGAAATCCATGAAGAAGCGGGCGATGGCGACCATGCACGTTTTTTCGTTCATGGCCACGAGACCGCCGGAACCGACCATGGCGCCGACGCTGCGCAGGGAATCGTAGTCGAGCGGGAGATCAAGGTGCGCCGCGGTGAGGCAGCCGCCGGAGGGGCCGCCGATCTGGACGGCCTTGAAGCCGTTGGGCTTGACCTTGCCATGGCGGTCGGTGATGCCGCCGCCGATGTTGATGACAACATCGCGGAGGGTGGTGCCGAAGGGCACTTCCACCAGGCCGGTATTGGCGACGTGGCCGGTGAGGGCGAAGGTCTTGGTACCGGGGGAGGCGGTGGAACCGAGCTTGCGAAACGTGTCGGCGCCCTGATTGATGATGCGGACGACGTGGGCCAGGGTTTCGACGTTATTGATGATGGTGGGCTTGCCCCAGAGGCCGCTTTGGGCGGGGAACGGGGGTTTGGGGCGCGGCATGCCGCGCTGGCCCTCGATGGAGGCGATCATCGCGGTTTCCTCGCCGCAGACGAAAGCGCCGGCGCCCTCCATGACTTCGCAGTTGAGGGGGTGGCCGGAGCCGAAGGAGTTGCTGCCGAGGAAGCCCATTTTGCGGGCGTCTTCGACGGCGCGGCGCATGCGGGCGACGGCCAGGGGGTATTCGGTGCGGACGTAGATCAGCGTTTCATCCGCGCCGATGGCGCGCGCGGCGATCATGAGGCCCTCGAGCACGCTGTGGGGGTTGCCCTCCATGACGCTGCGGTTCATGAACGCGCCGGGGTCGCCCTCATCGGCGTTGCAGATGACGTATTTTTTGGCGCTTTTCTGGATGCGCGCGGCCTCCCATTTGCGGCCGGTGGGGAAACCGCCGCCGCCGCGGCCCCGGAGGCCGGACTTGGTGATTTCCTGCACGATCTGCTCGGGCGTCAGGTGGAGGATGGCCTTTTTGGCGGCGACGTAGCCGCCGTGGTGCATGTATTCGTGAATATCCTCGGGATCAATGGTGCCGCACTCGCTGAGGACATACCGCTGCTGACGCTGATAGAAGGGAATGTCGTGGGTGCCCTTGCAATGCTTCTTGGTGCCGGGATCCACATAGAGCAGGCGGTCCACCACCTGGTGGTTCATGAGCGTCTGGGTGACGATTTCGGCCACATCGGCGACCTTGACCTTGGTGTAGAGGATTTCCTCGGGGAGAATGGTGACGAGCGGCCCCATCTGGCAAAAGCCCTGGCAGCCGCTTTTGTTGAGGCGGAGGTCGTGGGTGGGCTCGGGCTTGAATTCGGTGGTGACGTCTATGCCGGCGGCCTTGATCTGCTGTTCGAAGGCGGCGATGACCTCGGTGGAGCCGTTGGCCATGCAACCGGTGCCGGCGCAGACGACGACGCGGCGGTGGGTTTTGCCGCCATTCCCGGCGGCGGGATCCATAATATTCAAAACGTTGGCACTCATGTTACGATTGTTCCTTGGCGATGATTTCCTCGACGAGTTTCACGCCGGCGGCCGGCGTCATTTGTCCGTGGACCTGCTCATCCACCACCATGACGGGGGCGAGGCCGCAGGCACCGAGGCAGGCGACCGTTTCAACGGTGAAGAGCATGTCATCGGTGGTGTTTTTTTTGCCGTCGAGCTTGAGCTGCTTGCGCACGGCCTCAAGAATGGGGACGGAGTCCTTGACGTGGCAGGCGGTGCCATCGCAAAAGCGGATGATATGCTTGCCCTTGGGGGTGATGGCAAAGTGGGAATAGAACGTCGCCACACCGAACACGCGCGCGGGCGAGACATCCAAGGCGGTGGCCACATAGGTGAGGACCTCCTCGGGGAGATAACGGTATTCCTCCTGCACGGCTTGGAGAATGGGGACCAGGCGCGAGGATTTTCGTCCGTGTTTTTCCAGAATGGTGAAAACCTTCACGAATTTCCGGCCATTTCCATCAATTTTCGGTAGTTGACGCATTGTCGAGTGTTTGTTGGTTAGAGTGCCGCGGCAACCGCGGCTTTCGGTTTGAATCCAAATTTCGCGGGACCGCCTTGCAGCGTGGCGAAAAGTTTTTGCGAGAGCGCGGCCAGGGAGCAATAGAGGTCCTCATTGTGGATGATGACGTGTTCGGGGGCGCGCAGACGCGTGGGGGCAAAATTCCAGATGGCCCGGACGCCGCCGGCGATCATGAGGTCGGCCACGGCCTGGGCTTCGGCGGCGGGGACAGTGATGATGCCGATGAGAATGTGCATGCGTTCGGCGAGATTGGCGAGCTTGTCCAGGGACAGGACGTGCTTGCCGTGGATGAGGGTGCCGATTTTGGAGGGATCGAGGTCGAAGGCGGCGACGATCTTGAGTCCGCACTGTTCAAATTTGCGGTAGCCCAGGAGGGCCGAACCCATGCTGCCGGCGCCCACCAGGAAAGCGTCGTTCACATTGTTCCAGCCCAGGAACTGCTCCAAGGCTTCGATGAGCCCGATGAGCCCGTAGCCAATGCGGGGGCGGCCGGCGGCACCGACCGACTCCAAGTCCTTGCGCACCTGGGTGGGGTCCAGCCCGAGATCCTGGCCGATATCGGTGCAGGAGACGGTTTCATGGCCGGCGGCCTGCCATTCCTTGAGGAAACGATGATACAACGGCAGCCGCTTAAGCGTCGGCTCGGAGACGATCCGTCGGGATCCATCCGTAGGTGTGGTTGGAATTTTGCCAATCATATCGTGACGCCGTTATCAATAAATCTTTCTCTATTAAAGACCAACCGCGAGATTTGTCAACCTAATGGGGATTGGAAAAAGCAAGTATTAGCGGATGATTACAAGCAAATAAGCGGGGTCGCGGGATGGTGCTATATTTATGGTGATCAACTGGTTAGAGTGGCCCGGAGCCGGTGCCAGCGCGGAGATTGAGTTGCCGCCACCGACCCCAGACGATATCGTTATTTATGTCCCGATTTCGGTAAAACGGCCCCCAAATGCGCCGGCCCATGAAAACCAAAACTCGTTCCCAACCGGCTCCCGCAGGCGACGCGGAGGCCGCCGGATCGAAGGCGGCCTTCCCGAGACGCTCTTGCGGCAGACGGAGGGGGTTCGGCGGGCGCGCCTGCCATGCGTGAAGCGGATGCCGGCTTATTTGCAATTATTGCGGGTGTTGCAAGGGGATCTGGAATTTTACGCCGACGAAGCTGAAGCCGCCGCCGGACGTGGTGAGCCGAAAGGAGGATCTGGCCGGGGGCCTGGCGGTTGTGTCGCATCGCCTGCAAGAACCGGGCCGGAAGGCGGAGCCGTGAAGGCCGGCGCCGGGCTCACTGGGTGGCGAGGCCGACCTTGGTGATTTCCAGTTGCTGCAGGGTGTCGAGGACGACCACCATGCCCTGATACTCGACGTCGTCGGAGCCTTTGACAACGACCGGCAGGTCGGGGTTATCGGCCTTGAGGGCAGCCAGTTTGTCGCGCAACTGAGGCACGGTCACGGATTCACCGTCCAGCGTGATATGGCTGCTGGCGTCCACCTCGATGCGGGTGATTTTGGGTTTTTCCTTTTTGGGCGGCGGGGGGGTGCCGGAGGGGAGATTCATCTCCAGGTTATTCATCAACTGGGGGGTGGCGATGATGAAGATCACCAGCAGCACGAAGACGAGGTCCAGAAGCGGAGTGATGTTGAGCTCCGTCATGGTACTTTGGCTGCGGCGGCTGGTCTTTTTGAGGCTCATTGCGTCATCACGGGTTCGGTTTCCTGTTCCACGTCGAAGCGGATGACGACTTGGGGCGGGAAGTTGGTGGGGGGACGACGGTCAATATTGTGGACGATCTTGAAGACGTCCCGCACGCTCTGGTCCCAGCGGTCGTTGCCGCTGCCCTTCTGCCAGGTGACATTGCCAAGGTTGCCGCCGCGGTCCACATCCACGCGCACCTCGGCCACGTAATTGTCGTCCTCCATGTTATCGGGGCGGTTCCATTTGGCGCGCAGCTCATATTCGACGTAGCCCTTGTAGAGCTGGACGGGGTCGCTTTCGGAATTGACGGCCTTGCCGCCTTCGAATTCGAAGCTGGGCACTTCCGCGACGGGCGGGGCGGCGACCGGCGGGGCCGTCATGGGCGGGGCGGACTGCTTGGGCTCCTCGGCGAGCTTGGGGAGTTCCTTGGGGGTTTCGACCTTGGGCGGCTCGACCTTGGGTTTCTCGGGCTCCTTGGGTTTCTCGGGCTGCTTTTCCTTGACCATGGTGACGGCGATTTTCTGGACCTTTTTGCCGAGGAGGCCTTCGCGGGCGGCGAAGTAGAAGAGGGCGCCCACCAACAGGGAGTGGAACACCAGCGAGATGGTCAGGTTGACCTTCGAGGAATTCACCTTCTTGCGTTGATGGGTTTGGGGCAGCATCGCGAGCGGGGGTTAGGCAGCCGGGACAAGGGGGTTCATTTGGCAATTTCGGTGGCCAGGTCCACCTTGGCGAGGTTGGCCTGCTGGCAGATGTCGAGCACCGAGCGGACTTGCCGGTAATGGGATTTGCCGTCGCCGCGGATGATGACGTTGAGGTCGGGATCGTCGGTGCGCAGGGAGATGAGCCGGGGCAGCAGGGTATCCAGGGTCAAGCTCTCCTGGTTGAGAAAGAGTTTGCCGTCGGCCTGGACGGAAATGTAAAAGGCTTTGTGCGGCGGGTCCTTCTGGTGCTTGGCGGCGGTGGGCAGGACGAGATCCATGTCCTTGATGGGGGGGATGGTGGTGATGATGAAAATGACGAGCAGCACGAACCCCAAGTCCAACAGGGGCGTGATATTCAGCTCCGTGAGGGAGGAGTGGTTGGTGTGCGAGCACTTTTTCATGGCACGAGCCCCGGCGCGGGGGAGCTTTCAAGGCCGACTGGGCCGGGGAAAGTGGATGGGGTCATGGCCGCGAGGAAACACAGGGGTCAAACTTTGGCGGGGGCCGGTATGGGCCGCGGAATGACGGTGGCCGCGGGGACGGTGGCCTCGTTGCGTTTGAGGGCGCCGGCGATCTTTTCCTCGATGTCGCGGTTGTCCACGTAGGTGTGTTCGAGCTGGTTGGCGTAGCGGGTGGCAAAGCCGTCCAGCTCCTGGGTGACGTGGCGGATGGTGGTCACCATGAAGTTGTAGGCGAACATGGCCGGGATGGCGACCAGCAGGCCGGTGACGGTGGCCACGAGCGCGGCGGCGACACCGGGGGCCATGGCGTTGAGGCTGGCCTGGCCTTTCTCGGCAATGCCAGCGAAGGTGGACATCACGCCCCAGACGGTGCCCAGCAGGCCGATGAAGGGACCGCCGGCGACGGCGGTGGAGAGAACGATCATGCCTTTTTCCAGCGACATGGCTTGGCCGGAGGCGGATTCCTCCAGCACGACTTTGACGGCCTCGAAGGAACTCGGGCTGATCTTGGTGGGGAGGGCGCGCGCCAAATGGTCGGTATTGCCGTCGCCGGCGCTGTGGATGACGCCGGGCTGGACGGCGACGGGGTTGTTTTTCAGGTGATAGAGGATTTCATCGGCGCCGCGGTCATAGAGTTCCCAAGCGGGGGCGCCGGGAAATTCCTCGTCGCGTTTTTTGATGTCGAGGGGATCGCGGGTGGAATTGTAGGCGACGAAGAACTTTTTGGCGGCCCGGCGGGCGATGTGAAGCTGGCGGAACTTGGTGATGATGATGGTCCAACTGAAAAGCGAGAGGAGCAACAAGACGCAGACGGTGACCTTGCCTTCGGTGGTGGCGTTTTGAATGGCGTAAACAGCCGCGTTGGCGGCCAGCAACGGATGGATCAAGGGTGTCATAAAATTAGTTCAAATGCGGATGATACACATCCACTCGCGAAGATGATGTCCGCGCAGTACGTCCTTTTGGTTTCCGGTTGGTGACAATCCCGAAACAACATGGTGGAAATTTGGCAGAAAAGTTCTCAGCGCACAAATTGAAAACGCCGTGGCAGCCGGTATTCGGGGCGGGCCGGAGCCCGGTTTTTGGGGTGTCTGGCCGCCGTCCGGAAACCGGACGCGGGATTTTTTGAACCGGCAACACGGGGCGTCAAAACCGGTAGGTCAAATCCACCTGGACCAACTGGTAGTAATTGATGGGGTTCATCTGCGGGATGTCCGTTCCGGAGCCGCCGGTGCCAATGAGATGGTTGATGCGGCTGGCGTAACCATAACGGAAGGTGCCAATGACATTATCGCTGAAGGAATAAGAGATGGCGGCGTAAACGCCCTCCAGGTTTTCGGCGCCGGCGAAGTAGTCCAAGTCGAGCAAGTTGGGGTCGAGGGCGTATTGTTCGACGTGCTGCCAATAGGTTCTGAGTTCCCAAGCGCCCTTTTTGGAGGTGGTGCCATTGACGAGGCCCAGAGCGTCCTTGCTGGCGAGGGCCAGGCCGATTTGGTAGGCCTTGACATCATGGATTTGGGCGGGGAAGGGCTTGACAGAAACGGAGCCGAGGCCGAGGGAACTTTCATAGCTCAGATAATCGGCGTAGCCGATGGCGGCTTCGCGGGCGCGCTCAGCGCCCTGGATGTTATAGGCAAAATCGCCGAAGATCCGGGCATCCACCTTCTTGAACTTGTAGTTAATCTCAAAGGGAAATTCGAGCACGGTGAGATAGTCGAGGCCGGTTTGATTGTTCGGGTAACCGGAACTGAGGAAACCGGGGATGTTGCCGGAGGTGCCGGTGCCACTGTAACCGTTGTACGGATACGGGGAATTGGTGCCGGCGTAGGCGCCCTCGCCGACGTAGTTATCACCATAGTAAGGAGAGTCGCCCTGGCTGGTGGTGCTGCGGGACAATCCGTAATATTGGTAAACGCCGGCGGCGGCTTTGGCGGAAAGGTCGGAGGTGATGCGGTAATTCACGCCACCCTGCCAGGCGACTTGGACGATGTTGGCGTCAGTTTGGCCGAGGAGACTGCTGGCATTGATGCCGCTGCCGTAAAGGCCCTTGCTGGCGGAATTGGGGTTTTCATCCTGATACAGGAACTGGGCCAGATTAATGAACGCATCGAGATCGCCCACGGTATATTTGAGGTGTTCGGCGGCGCCTTCGGGATTGATGGAAGGACTCCAGACCATGGAGGTGGTGTAAAGCGGGTTGGGCATTTTGCCGACGGTGAGGTCCAGCCAAGAGGCGGGAGCCCAGCCAAGGTAAGCCTGGCCGATGGCGATGCCAGAGGCGGATTTGCCGTAGGGATCGGGGCTGGAACCGCCCGCAGTCACCCAAGTGGAGCGGGGATTGGAGGAGGTTTCCAAGCGAACCCCGAAGTAGAAATCGCCCGCAAGGTCACCGCGCAAGCCGATGCGGACGGCATAGCGGAGACGGTTCAGATCAATTTTGCCGCCGGAGGGATCTTCCTCGCTCCGGTCTTCATACCGCAGGCGGAGGTCGCCGAAAAGTTCGAGGCTTTTGACACCGGAGTTGAGTTTCCACTTGGAATTCTCCAAGGCATATTGGGCGGCCTCGTTGGTGCGGCGGGCATCCACCTGGGCCTGGACTTTGTTGGCTTCTTCCTCGGTAATCATGCCCTTTTCCATAAGCAGGCTCAGGACGGGGTCGGGGGCGGAAGGACCGGAGCCAATGGCGTTGTTGACCACGGCGGGGGCATTGATGGTGGCATCAGCGCCAAGCACGCGGGCAACCGTGCCGAGGAGCCAGAGAACGGCCCAAACAGCCACAAGCAAACGCCATCCGCTACTGAGAGAGGGATTACGTCTGTGGCACGCGGTGACAGAACATTGCATCGGCGGATGGTAGAAACGAAAGGTGACAGATTTAAGACACGATTGTTACATTACGGTTACGAACTTTTCACACCTGGGAATAACGTTTGGTTTAAAAAAACAAAACCGGCTGACAGCCGTGAGACCGCCAGCCCGGAGGAGTGGAACAAACGGCCTACGGGGAGACCAAGCGGAAATAGGCCGTCGCGTTGGTGCCGCCACCGGTAAAGGAGAAAGTGCCCCCGGTGGAAAAGTTGTTGGTGACGATCGGGGCCCAAGCCCCCAGCAGATTGGTGGAGCAGAGGATGCGATATTGGACGCCAACCGGACAACCGCTGCCGCCAAACATGAAGCTGTTGCCGGAGCGCGTCGGCGCGGTCAACTGGGGCCTGGGATACGCAACGATGTAATTGTTCTCGGTGGCGGTATTGGCGCCGCCCGGGCCATTGTCCGTAAGGCTGACGGAATAGGTGCCGGCAGAAGCGTAGGTATGATTGACATTGGCATTGCTGCTGTTGGTGACGGACTGGCCATCACCGAAGGTCCAAATCCAAGTGGTGATGGTGCCGGTGGAGGCATCGGTAAAGACCACGTTTAGGGGGGCGAAGCCGTTGGTGGGGGAGACAGTGAAACCGGCGACGGGTGCGACCGCGGTGGAAGCGCGGGTAAATGTCATGGAACCGCTGGGGTTCAATGTGAAATAGCCAACGTTGTAGCCGCCACCACTGGTGGTTCCGGAATTGGGATCCGTGGTATTCGCAGGGCAGACCTGGTAGAGATCCGACTGGACCGCAGTGGTAAACGACGGCGTAGGGGTGGTGTCCTCAAGATTAATCGGTGACCCGGCGGGGCTCGACGGGGCGAAGTCGTTGAGGTCGCCGATGGCAGGATAGGTCTCGTCCGCAATCCAGTCGCTGTATTCATTAAAGTCATCCGAGGCTATGACCTCTCGCACGCAGGAGGCGGTGTTATCCTGATTTGAGGCCATGCCACTGGACTGGCTGGCAGCGCCGATAAAGATGGATTCGATGGTGTTGACAGCATTGGCCTGACGAGTGCTCTTTTGGCGCTGGGGCACGGGGCCAGAAACACCCCCAACGCGTGGGACGGTGACCCAGAGCGTATTGAGGGAATAACCCGGGAAAAGCGTGGACGAAAGCGTGTAACCCGTGACGGACCAGCTCAGGTTGGTCAGGCTGGCCCAAGAATCCGGGCTCAACTGGGACGGCGTGTAAGCGGTGATGTTGGTGGAAACACCGGCAGGCAAGGCGAGATAGTTCGTAACGGGGCCGACATCCACGACCACTTCGTAGAGGCCGGGCGTGCTGCCGGTCTTTCGGAATCCCAAGCACAGATCCCCGGCCTGATAGACGAAGGGAAGGGCGTCTGCAGAAGTGATCAACGTCAGCAGGCTGAGCAGCGCCAAGCTGATTTTCGCGTGGCATTTGGGGCGATTGCGTGAGGGACTTACGCTTCCATTTCCAATGGCTGTGTTCATATTTTAATCTCCAGTTCAATTAACAATTTAAAAAGTCGAGTGATCCAAACTAACGGTTTGGGGGCGAGATATCTATGCGTATCAGGACATTGATGGCTACGCGTAGGACATCGCGAGAAGTGCTGTACCACGCTTTATAGCAACATGTTACGTTAACACATCCGGTGTCATCTGAACCGCAAACGTTTTGGCTGGTTAATTCGTCACATATGGCTGAATTCTGTAACAGTTTTGTCACTTTTGATCCTATTTCTTAACATGACGTGGCGGGTGGGTTTGTTTTTACTATGGCTGCATGAAGATGAACGGGTTCAACGATGGTTGGATGGCACGTTTCGGCTGGCTCCTGGCACCGGTGTTGGCGGTGGTCCTGGCTGGCTGTGCGACGCGAGAATTTACGATGGAGACGGCGCAGCGGGAGGCGGCGCAAGGCGATCGGGAGGCGCAATATTATCTGGGCCGGGCTTACGCCAGGGGCGAGGGCGTACCGCAGGACTATGCGAAGGCGGTGGGATACCTGAAGGAATCGGCCGGCCAAGGCTACGCCAAAGCGCAAAATAACCTCGGGGTATTTTATGCGCAGGGATTGGGCGTCCCGCAGAACTATCCGGAAGCGCTGAAATGGTTCAGCCAGGCAGCGGAACAGGGTGATCCGCTGGCGAAGTACAGCCTGGCGTTGTCGTATGCGCAGGGGCGTGGTGTGGCGACGAATTTGACGGAAGCGGTGAAATGGTATCAACGGGCCGCGGCGCAGGGCCAACTCGAAGCCGAATTGGCCCTGGGCGATATCTACCTGGGCGGCGGGGGACGGCCAGCGGATTATCGGGCGGCGCGGAAATGGTTCGAGCGGGCGGCGGCACAAAAATCCGCCAGTGCCGAAAATTCCCTGGGATACGTGTATGAGCATGGGGGATCCGGTGTGGCCGGGGACGTGGCGAAGGCGGTCAAGCATTACCGGCTGGCGGCCGCGGCGGGCTATGGCAAGGGCCAGCTCAACCTGGGGCGAATGTATCTGGATGGCGCGGGGGTGGAAAAGGATTTGATCGAAGCATACAAGTGGTTCTATTTAGCCTCCCGGAACGGGGGCAGGCTGGGCAGACATTATATGGACGAGCTGGCCGGGACGGTTACCTATGGAGACTTCAAGGGAACGCCGTTGACGGCCGAGCAAATCCGAGAGGCGATGCGCCGGGCAAAGGAATTCCAGGACAACCTGGCGAAGCACCAGACCCAATCACACTAGTATTATAGCAAGTCGGAGGGAAGCATTATTGGGCAGAATGACCACTCAGTTTTGCCTGGGCGTTGGCATAGGCCTTGAGCTGATATTCCTGATAGGCCTGGTCACCAATCATGCCTTGAAGCATGGTGTCCACTTCAGCCTGGGCGGACTGCCAGCGGGCGCGATAAGCGGGGTCATTGGGGTCTTGATTGGGCCCGCCGATTTTTTGGAGGAAAGTCTGTTGGAGGTCGGAAATGGCCTGCAACTGGCCGGGGTCCAAGTTGAGCGCGGCCAAGTCAATCGGTTGGGCGATCAGTGGCGCGGCCAAGGGAGCATCGGCTGCGCCAAGGGCCGGTGAGTGATTGTGCGGAGCGGCTGAAGCCGACGCCAGGTTGGTTGCTGCAGGCATGGTTTCGTCGAGATAGTCGGCGACCATGGCGGCTTCCTCGTCGGGCAGGCGGAGCAATTCGGATTTCCAAGCGGCTTCGTTGGTCCAAGCGCCCAACTGGCTGGACCAGGAGCTGTTGGCGAGATCCTGGAGCTTTTTCTCCAAGGCATCGGCGCGTTGTTCGAAGACGGCATGGACATCGGCCGCGACGATGGCCCGCAGCGTGGGTTCCGGACAGCCGAGGGCGCGGAGGTTTTTCACATAGGCATGGTAATCGCGGGCATAAAGCTGGCGCCATTGGAACGGTTCCGGCCGCGAGGGGCCGGAATTGGTTGGGGGCGCAACGACGGTTTCAACCGGCGCGGCTGGGGAGACAACCATGGGAGGGGGATTGCCAACAGGTCGCGGGGCTTGAACCAGGGGAAATAGCAGTCCACCGAGCAGACCCAAGTTCAACAGAATGGAAATGGTCAAAGTTTTTTTCACGGGTTTGGCTGGAGCAGAACGTGGTGGAGAACTCAGCCTTGCGGCGGCCACTAAACAAAGGCAGACCGGCGTGAACCGAAGTTCACGCCGGCTTGAAGCAAAACTGCGAGGGTTATATCAATAGATCGGGTAGCCGAGCGGGCCGGAGCGATCCACATTCATGGCCGAATAAGGGATCTCAAAGCCCGCGGTGTAATTCTCGACGCCGGCGGCAATCGCGGCGGCAAAATGGGCACCGATGCTGCTGACGCCCTGGCGCTTGACCGTGTACTCCTTGCCCCAGAACGCATAGGTACCGTTTTCAACATTGGCGGCCGTATAAGCCACCCCGTCATAGGTCAATTGGACGGCCTTGTAGGTGGTGTTTTCGGCCGTGGCCGCATCGGAAAGGCCGAGGTAGGCAACCGCAATGAGGCCGGTGCCGCCGTTGATGAGATCCGGAGTCGTGGTCGTGTCGGTCAACGACTTGGCCAACGTGCCGCCGCTGGACTGGCCTTCATCGGTGTAATAACCGCTGGATTGAGGCACCATGGCATTGGCGCCGCTAGTGTTACCCACGAGCTCGATCTGGCTCACAGCTTTTTTGATGCCCCACCCGGTCTCACCAAGACAGTTAACGCGGGTACCGGAGTTGTCGTCACGGCCGGCGAGATAGACGAAGGGGGTGGTGTCGGCGGCATTGCCGGTGAACTGCACGAGCGCATCGCCACCTTGGGCGAGAACCTTGAAGTTATCCGCAGTGATGTTGGTGAACGCCGCATTGTCAGGCAAAGAGTTGGCGGATTTCACGAACACGAAGGGAATGGCCAGGTTGTCGAACACCTCGACGGCGGTGGTGGTGGGCTCCTTCGAATAGGCGACGTCGTTGTCGGCTTGCGCGATATCCACGGTGTTTTGGAAATAGTAGGACGTATTGGGAGTGCTGGGCGCGCCAGTGGTACCGAAGACCACCGGAGTGGTGCCATTGAAGGACGGGACACTTTGCGTTCCGGGATCGAGGAGGAAATACTCCAAGCCCGAACCGGAGACGTCAGCGATGCCCGCTTCGGAACCAGACCACAGGCACTTGACGATGGTGGGGACGGTGGAAACGGTGTTGGAGAAGCACATATAAGTGCAACTACCGGGGCTGGAGTTGCCGGCGCCGACGAACGACACGTTGGCGTTATCGAAGCCCACGCCAGCGATGAGGGCGTTATAGATGGCGTCGCGGGCGGCCGTGGAGCCGGTGTAGTAAACGTACTGCGTGGCGCTGGCGAGACTTACGGAAGCCAGGCCGAGGGCGGCAGCAAGAATAGAGGAATTAAGTTTCATGGTTGCTTGTTTGTTGTTTGTTGTTGTTAGACTTAGCGGATTATTAGGCGGACAAAATCAGGCTTGTTTGCGGCTGAACTTGTTACGGAAGGCCAGGAGGAGCACACCGGCGCCGCCGAAGAGGCCCAAGGTGGAGGGCTCGGGAACGGTACCATAGGTGAGAACCTCGGTGCTGGGATTGAGCGTGAAGGTGCTGTCCTGGGAGGGCGTGGAGTTGTTGGCCACGGTGGTCCAGAGTTGCGCGGCATTACCCACGGTGGCGTTTACCTGATAACCAATATCGGCAAACAACGTCGAAGAGCTGCCCGCGAGGGTTTCGGAATACCAATCAACGCCCGGATTGATATAAGGGCTTGGGATGAGCTGGGCACCTTCATTGAGGCCGAGCGTATTGACGTCGGGCATAGCTGTAAAACGGGTGTTCCGGAGGAGCGAAGGTGGCTGACTGGCGTCGGTCGAATAGATGCTGTCGCCCGTGGAGCCGACGACGGTTTGGTAGCCGACCACGCCGAACTGGGAGGCCGCATTGAGGGTGGAACTGAAACCGGCGGAAGTCAGCAAGCTGCTGAGATCCCACGTTTCACCATTTTGCAGCGAGGAGAAGCTGCCGATGTCAACGACTTCCGTGTTGGCAACCGTTGGGTCATAGACGCCGACGAGCAGGTCGCCCGTAACATAGGAGGAATTGATGGACTGCGCTTGAGCCGCCAAAGTGCCGGCCAGGCCAAGGGCAGCCAACAAGGCTAATTTATAGGAGATGTTCATTTGGTTTATGGTTTGTTGAGTTTTTCCGTCAGACCACACACGGTGGAATAACGGACACGACTATAGCAATTGCCGCCCGGAAAAACATGTTGCCTGAGGACATGTTTCGACTGTTTTAAGACACGGGCATCAGTTACATAATATGTTTATTTTAAGTTACTTACAAATTTTCAACGCCGTCCTTCCATCGCACCGGGCTCCTTGTTGCAAGAAGGTCACAAAACCGTACAAAAGCGTTTCTTTCCGGGGGCTGGGGAAACGGCCGATGGCGCGGGGAGGCCGCCCGCGCGAAGAACCGGGGAATGACACTTGGGCGAGGAACAAAAGCGGTCTTTGCCGGGCGGAAACAACCGGTTTCAACGGCAAAGTGGTTTGAAGTTCCGCGCGACCGGAGCGACGGGGCGGGGCGGCGATTCGCGTGCGGATGAAATGTCAAAACCCCGCCGGCAAGCGGCCGGAAGCGCCGGCAGGAATCAGGATTTTGGGAGCAGGACGGTGACGCGCTTGACGCGCTGCATGAGTGGCTGTTTCTTCTTTTTGTTGTCGTCCGAGAAACTGTCGCTGGTGGCGAGTTCCTGCTTGGCCTCCGTGCCCGACTGGTTGGCGGCGGACTGGCTGGCAGCGGAGGCGGTGGCGGTGCCCAAAGTGTTTTGGGAGCTGGCGCCGTTGGCGGAGACGCTGGAGGAAAGCATGGTGGCGGTGATGCCCTGAGCGCCAGATGCGTTAACGCCCGTCATGCCCACGAGAGTGCCGGCCACGTTGCCGCCAGCGGCGACGTTGGCATTGCCACCGGAAAGGACGGTGACATCCACATTTTGGACGGCGGTGACGGTGGTATTTTGGCGCGAAACGATCAGGCCGCTGATGTTCCCTTGGGCGGAGAGGTTAACGGTGCCGCCCAAGACACCGCCCTGGCCGAGCTCGATATTGCCCTCGGAAGCACTGGCGGCGACTCCCGGCGTGCCGGCGGTGAGGTTGACGGTCGGACCGCCGGCGACATTGGCATTGAGGGCGAACTGGGCGATGCCGCCCAAGGTGGAAACGATGTTGCCGTTGGGAGTCTCGACCGTGATGTTGCCGGGGAGTTCGGCGCCGCCCTTAACGGAGCCGGGAGCGACTTGATACGGTTCGGTGGGCGAGATGGCCAGGATGCCGCTGCCATAAGGCCACGGGCCTTGGATGGGGCCATTGGCAAGGGGAACCGGGGCTCCGGTCGCGGGGTCATAGAGAAAGAAGGGTACTTCGAGCACCAAGTTGGCACCGTCACCGGCGTTGACATCGCCATTATAGGATTCGACAAAAACACTGCCGCCGTTGAAAGTCCCGATGCGGGCCGTATCCACGTTGATGTCTTTTTGGGCGGTGACGGAGACGTCACCGGCACCAGCGGTATAGATGCCGAAGGCGATGTTGCCGGAGTTGGGGGGCGAGAAGGGCAGGCTGGGCTCGCCCAGATTAATTTCGCCGCCGCTGTTGACGTTCACGGAACCGCCGTTAACCGAGGCAATGGTGGAGGTCAGCATGCTCAGGTTGCCGGCCACGTTCACGTTGATGGCGGCGCCGGCATTATCGGTCAGCGCGGCCGACGAGGCATAATTCACGCCTCCGGACGCCTGGGTCCCGTTGGCGCCACCCCAGGAAATGATGCCGGCGCTGGCGCCCAAGTCCAGCGTGCCACCGACGGTGACGTCAAACTGGCCCGGCCCGCCGAGCTGAAAGCCGGCGGGAAGGTGTTGTGCATCCACGACCGAGGCCAGGCCCGAAGGCGTGCCGTTCAAGTTTTCGCCAAGACTTTCGTAATACAAGTTTTTAACGGCGGTGGTCGAGAGGGGGTTGTTGACGGTGGTGGTGACGAAATACCAACTGCCGTTCTTCGCCTGCTGCACGACCGGAGTACCGGTTGAATCCACTTCGACGGTGGTCAAGGTGGTTCCCGCAAAGGTGCTGCTAACGAGCGAGGACATTTGAAATGCGTAACCCAGTTGCAGCGTGGTGGGATTGTACACGAAACCAGGGTTGCCGGACGGGAACAAGAGGTCACTGATGTACAGCGACTTCAACGCCTTGGAGTTCCCGATATCGCTGCTCGGAATGGGATTGCCGATGTAATTGGGATCACCGGAGGAAGTGTCCACAATTTCCGAGAAAACGGATTGCCAGTCCGTCGGCAGGGCGGCGCCCAGCCCCGTCAAGGTATAGATCGGGGAAAAGGAAATATTCCCGGCGACATTGATGGAAGTGACGTCGCTGGCATGCAAGTTCTCCGCGATCAAACTTGAATTGAACATGTTGCCGGTGCCGGCCACCAATGACCCGTCAATCTCCGTACCGGTGACGTTGAGGTCGGTTTGCTTGGTGGCATAGACATTCACGTCGTTCATGCTGCCCGAGATGTTGATCTCCACCGGATTGGGGTTGTTCAACTCGGGCGGCGTGGCGGCATGGTCGCCAATGCCGAAGGTTTCGTTTGGTAACGTACCGAAGGTGGTGAACTGATGGCTGGCGCTGTCGGACATCACGAGGCTGTAAATTGGCTCGGCGGGATTCTGGGTGCTTTGGAAATTCCCGCCATCCAACGTGGTCAGGTTCAAATTCTGATTGGGCGAAGGGAACAGGATGACGTCCGAATCCAGAGTCAAGCCGCCGGCGCCGGTGACGATTTGAAGGCTGGGCGGCAAGATCACCGGCATGGGAGAGGTGGTGGGATCGGAAGCGGGCTGCAACGGGACTTCGACGCCGGTGATTTCAACGGCGTTGGCCGCATCCAGCAACAAAGAGGCATTGGGATCGTAATCAAAATAATGGTAGCCGGCGTTGGCACTATGTTTGGTGCCAGTGCTGTCGTTAAAGACGCCGTTGGGATTGAGGACGGCGTCCAGATAGATGTTCTGGGCCGAGACGCTCCAACCGCCCTTGATGAGGCTCAGGGCAAAATCCGCATCCAGGCTGGTGCCGCCGACGGGCGTGCCGGCGTTGGCGCCGGCGATGATGGTGCCGGTGCCGTTGGCCAGCACGTAGTTGCCGAAAACGGAGCCGCCGGCCGTGATCGAGACATTACCGGCTTCCGGTCCGAAGGCGCCGGTGCCGCCGTCATATCTGGAGCCGTTGTTCTGATAATCGTTCAGCGTGGGCAGGTAGCTGGTCACGTCGCCCCCCGCATTGATGGTGACATTGCCACCCGCCGCAGTGCTGATGCCACCCAACGCGGCGGCATCTACCGTATAATAAGGCGTCGTCGGCAACGGCGTGGATTTGGAAAAGGTGTAGCCATTAAAATTATCGCCGGTGTTCACATCACCATATTGCGCCGTCACGTTGATGTTGCCTCCCGCCAAGGTGCGAATGGCGCCGCCGCCGGCACCGGGGTCAACATTCTGGATGATGACTTCATTGGCGGCGGAGATGTTGATATCTCCGTTTTCCGTCTGCACGTAGGTGCCGCCGTTTTGTGTCTGCACATAGGCGCCGCCGTTCAGATAAACGCCATCGCTGCCGGAGAGCGGCGTGGGCTGGGCCGCGGTGGGGGCAAAGGCCGTGCCGGCGACGAGATTGACGGTCCAATTCTCACCCGCCGTCAGGGAGGTGCCGGAATCCAGGATGATGCTGTTGCCGGCGGAAAGCGAAACGGAGGCGGGCGTGGCCGAGTCGTTCAGGGCAAGGGAGCCGCTCAACTCAAGGTTGTTGCCGGCCTGGAGCGCCACCGAGGGACTGGGACTGTTGTTGGCGGATGCGCTGGTGTTGTTGACTACGATATCAGAGTTGGCGCCGACGGTCAGATTGCCGCTGGCGACGAGTTCGATGACCCCGTTGACATTCTGGACAGTATTGGCTTGGACGAGGCCGTTCTGATTGACGGTCTGGACCTGGACGAGAATGCTGCCGCCATCGGCGACCATATTGCCTTCATTGTCCACCGACCCTTGGGGGAGGGTGACCTTGGCGCTGATGCCGCGGCCGTCGGGGCTGGTGGAAACGAGGACCTGCTGGCCCGCGTAAAGGCCGATCTGGTTCTGCGGAGCGGAAATGGTCCCGTAGTTATCAATCGTGTTGGCGATCAGGAAGGCGGGGCCGCCGGCGACGGTGATCTGGCCATAATTGATGATGCTGGCGGTGGGCGGAAGGGCATCGAACTGCCAGGCGCCGCCGTTGGCGAGAGTCGGGGGCGGCGTGGGCGAAGTGGTCATCAGCAGGCCATGCGTGTTGATGGCGGCGGAACCGCCGACCACAAAACCGTTTTGGTTTTGCAGGACCACGTAGCCGTTGGCGTTCAGGGTGCCGAGGATCTGGGAGGGATTGGAGTCGTTGATATGGTTCCAGACCACGGAGGTGCTGGAGGGTTCGACGAAGGTGGTGGTATCGTTGACGCCGATGTTAAAGCTCTGCCAGTTGATGACCGTGTTGGCGCCGGTAGTGATGGTCATCTGCGACCCGGAGGAATTGAAGTTGGCGGAACCCTGGGCCACGGAGCCGCCGGTGGGATTGGCCGCGGCGGGCAACGCACCAAATTGCCAGGCCAGCAAGGTGACGGCCACGAAGGACGCGTCGCGAACGGGACCATTGAATGCGTTTGCCATAAGTCTAAGTCTAAGATTTTATCATTCGCAACCGAGCAGCTTGTGACAATTGTGTGACAAATCAGAACTGCGCGGTGAGGGCAAAATCAAAGAACGGGTGGTAAGCCGTGATGGTGCCGGCGTTCAGCAGCGGGAAGGACAACAGCAGCCGGGCCTGCCAGTAAGAGCCGATGGAGGCCACGCAGCCGAAGCCGGTGCCCCAGAGCGCGGTCTCATCCTGGCGCCCCATGGGATCCAGCAAATAGACGCGCGCATAATCCATATAGACCGTCCCCCGAATGACCAACGGGATGCGGCCATTGATCATGCCCACGGTATGTGGGGGGGTTTGCTGCTCCAGGGAGAGGTGCCAGCCGGTATCCCCGAAGACTTCGCCTTCATGATAGCCGCGGACGCTATTGACGCCGCCGGCGCCGAATTGTTCGTTGGCGATGAGCGGCTCGGAAGCCCACTGCCCATCCGCCCGGAAGGTGGTCACCCAATTGGTGACAAACTGAAACGTGTGCGAAAAGGTGGGGTTCAACACCACCCAGTGGCCGGTGGAATCCTTGGATCCAGTAATGCCTTGAAGGGCCTGGAGGCCATGCGCGCTGGTGATGGAACTGGCGCCGCGAAGATTCGTGGACGTGGCGGTAATATTGGTGATGGAACCATAAACGGTTTGCTGGGACAGGGCGGAGTCCCAAAGATCCGCGCTCATGCCGAGTCCCAGCGTGGCGTTGCCCAGAAAATCCTGCCAACTGCTGTCATAGCGCAACGCCAAAGGCACATAATAAACCTCGTTGTATGTGGCCGGTATCGGCGTGGTATCCGAAGAGTGGTTGTAGTTGGTGGTGGGAGGGGTGGTGATCGAATTTATGATGGCAGAATTCAGCAGGTAAATGTTCGTGCCCACGCTGGCTGAACTATAGGTTTTGAAATCGAGGCCGCCGGAAAATCCCATGTGAAAACTGGAAGGCGTGGCCACCGGAAAGTTCAGGCGAAAGCCGACGTCGTTGTTGATGGTGATGTCCTGGTGATTGTTGAGCAGGTTCAAAGTGCTGTTGGTGGTGATAACGCCATTATTGGTGGGCGCGTCGGTATAAAGATTTTTAGTCGAGCTGGTTAGGCCATCATCTATGGTGGAGCGGCTGGCGAACAGGGTCAGGTCGGGCTGGCCAGAGGCGGGCGGGAGGTTGAATTTGCGCGTGGCTTCGTTATAGCCGAAGGTGCCGGGAGCAGCGGCCACGGCATCGTCAATGGCGCCCGGGCTGCCGATGGGAATGCGGTAAAAGGCGCTGTAATTGGCGACGGACGGCAGGTCATAGAAATTCCACCGGCCGCCCTCCTTGTATTGTTCAGGCGAGAAGCCGTATTGGAGGCCGAGCACCTGTTCCTGCTGCCAGAGATTGTCGTACACCACAGAGGAATCAACGCGCAAATCCGGCGTGCCGGGACTGCTTTCATTGTTGAGTTCCACCTTTTCGTGGAGCGGCAGGCGGTCTTTGACATCCAGCGTGAGGTCGCTGGTGCCGGGGTCGGGGCCGGGGTCTATGACGGGGTAGATTTGCCGGTCCTGATTGGCGTTGGCCCGGTTCAGCTCGGCCTGGAAGGTGATGGCGTTGAGCATCATGTTGGTGTGCAGGCCGGGCATGGCGCGCATGACGTTGTTGGAACTGAAATAGCGGTTGCCCTTGACGTAGATGGCGGCGAGCCGGCCTTCAATCACGTCCAGCTTGACGGTGGCGTTCGTCAATTTTTGCGGGGGCAGCTCCACGGCCACCGCTACATAGCCGCGCTCCCGGTAGGCGGCCAGGATTTGCGAGCGGACTTCGACAATCTTATCGAGGCTGACATTGGTGCCAAATGCGCCGGGAATATTCGTGAGGATCAGGCTGATGGCTTTGGGCGACAGGAGCGTATTGCCGGTGATCTGGTAATTATTGACGGCGAAGCGGGGCCCGGCGTTGGTGGAAGTGCCGGTGGCGCGGGCGGAAAGCGGGGCCCGGCGGGCAAAAAGCGGCCGGGGCGGCGGCTGCTGGGGCGGGGCTTCAAACCCGTTGCTGGAAACCAGGTAGCGGTAACCGGCGATGACGACCTGCGGCACCGCGCCCGGAAAGGCGGCCAGCGTGACGACGCCGTCCTGAATCTGCCCGGGGGCCACGATGACGTTCATGTTGGGATAACCCTCGTGCAGATATTCGAGATCCAGGGCGGAGGCGGCGCGGATGATTTCATCCAGGCTGACATTCGTGCCGGTGTAGCGGGAAAAAAGGGCGGCCAGCGCGTTCGTGGGCAGCAGGTATTTGCCTTGGACCTGGAAGCGGGTGACGTTGAAGCGCGGCGTGGCATCCAATTCAATCCCCGCGGGAGCCGGCGCGGCGAGGCCCAGTCGCGGCATCAGGGTGAGCCCGAGCAGAAGCAGCAGGCAGAAACCCGCGAAGCCGCGAAGCCGCCTCCTGGTGATCAGGATGCGGCTGGAAATGGTCCGGGGCGGATTCAAGCTTTGCGTGGAAGGAGGCTGGGCGATTCATATTACAGATTTCCGTCAGTATTGTGACAATTCCGTGACAAAGGGCGGAAAAGCGCCACGGCAGTTTCCACCGCCAGGCTGTGGGCGGGCCCGTTCAGCGGGGCATTTTGGCCCAATGGGAGTTATTGGCTGGAAACCGTTGCCATTCTGTTTCGGAACCGCCATCGGTTTGTAACCTGCGCCAGTTACACCTTACCAACACGAAATCACCCGCTGCCGGAAGAATAAGGTTGGTCAGGAAGCCGATTCCGTATGATCGGGTTGAATGGTCGCCGGCCGGGACCGAATTTTATGAAGATTGCTGACGGAACAAACGCATCGAATCACGGGTACGCACCCCACCTGCTGGTCCGGGAATTCTCCGTGGCGCCGGGGAAGGAATGGATGCCGCCGCCGGCGGGTTGGTCATTGATCCAAATCGGCCGGGGCGCGGGCTATTGGCTGCAAGGACAGGCGCGGCAGGAATTGGAGACGGGCGCGGTCTTGCTGGCGGCCGGAGGGAGGGAGGGATCGGTCTTGGCCAGTTGCTTGAACGGGGTATCGGCCAGTTTCTTCACGGTGATGCCGGAGCGGCTGGCCGGACTGGTGACCGAAGGGGAACAGGATTCCTTCAACCGGGCGGCGGGCCGAAGGAACGTGGCGTGCCAGATCCTGCCGCCGGCCCATCCGGTGGCGGCGAAGATGAAGGCATTATGTGACCAGGCCAACCGCGGCGGACTGTCGGCCCGCCTGCTGATGGTGCAACTCTTGCTGGAGGCGCTGGGCGCGGCACTGGAACCGCCCGCCGGCAACCCGGTGCCTACGGATGTGAAGGACCGGTTGCGCGAATTCCTCATGGCCACGCCATCGGCCGCGTTGCTCGAGATCAGTTTCGAGGAACTGGCGCAGATCACGCGCTGCACCCCGCGCCACCTGAGCCGGGTGTTTTACGAGGTCGCCGGCATGTCGTTTCGGGACAAGCGGGCGGAGATCCGGCTGGCGCGGGCGCGCGAACTGCTGGCCACCAGCCAATCCAAGATGGTGGACGTGGCCTTCAAGAGCGGGTACAAGTCGGTGAGCTTGTTCAACCGCATGTTTACGCGGCGGTTTGGCATCAGCCCCGGACGCTGGCGGCAAAAGAACAGCGGCCTCAAGGAGCCGGTCACCCCGCGCCCCGTCAAAGCGCGGATCTTGCTGAATGCCCTGCGGCCGCGCGGATTTTAAGGGGCGGAAAAGCGGGCGCCGATCAGGCCGAACCGCCGTAGCGCCGATTTCCAAACCTGCCAGTGGCGCCATTCCCGGATGGTGAGCAGCCCGCTCAAGCATTGCGGCAAGACGTGAAAATATTCCAATTTCATCACGCCCAACTGGCTGGCGCGCAGCACCGCCGAAGCCTGCGGCCCCACCACCACCATGTCCCCGGCGTTCAGCTCCCGGGCCGTGCCGGTTTGCAGACAATACCCCGCCCCCTCCGCCGCGCGCGCAACCGCCCAACCGCCGCCAGGGATCCATTCGCCAGAGGGTGACAAACTCAGATCCTGGAGTATCAGGTGAGTGACGACGCTCATTTGAATCCGTAAAGTGACGGTTTATTGCGTCCGCCAGGTTTCGGACGGGTCACAATTGCGAAACAACGCGATCTGCCCGGTGTCCGAAAAATGCCCGTCCCCCGCGGTCGCGCCGGAGTGGGGACGGCTCGTCCCCACAGTTGAAAAATGCATCAACCACAGATGATCCCAGATGGACACAGATTCGAAACCGAAACTGGCAGATCCAGAGCAGTCCACCAATTGGTGAGTGGTCCCCACACAACTCTCAGGCAACCCTCCAGGTTGTGCTGCATCGCCAACCCGAAGGGTGAATGGCGCTTACTTAACGCGTAAAACTCTGACAGGAAACAAGATGGAACCATAGGGCTGAAAGCCCGCAATGTGATAACCTGGGCTGAAGGCCCAGGAACCGCGTCTCCCCAAATTTAAATTTTCAGGCCTGTAGGGCCGGCACAGATCTCAACAAGCTCTGAAATAACACATTACACCTAAGTAAGTGCCATTCACCCCAAGGGTTGGAAGATAGCAGCCGGGGCCTGAGCGACCAGGGAGCGATCCGGGGTGGAGACGGCTCGTCTCCACAAACGGCACCCCGGCAGGCGGTGCCAGAAGAACCCGCAGGGAATCAATAAAACCACACAACGCCGGAGTCGCACGCCACCCGCTCACGCAACCCAAACGCACCGCCGCTGTTCCTTCTCCTCGGGGAGAAGCTCAGGATGAGAATTCCCCGAAACCGTTCGCGCATTGAACCCCTGAACCGCAAAAGGAACATTCAACATTCCACATTCAACGCCCAATATCGAAGGGGCTCGCGCTGCTGCCTTCGTTCAGGGTTGGAAGTTGATTGTCGAATGTTGAATGTTTTCCAGGTTCATGGGGAGGGCGAGCTCACCACAAACTTCGT
>Ga0181535_10000586_pt1 | contig 52895 bp, 53 predicted proteins | sample PEATcosm2014_Bin_44_FD_119774 | JGI IMG/M metagenome (GOLD analysis project Ga0181535, IMG submission 119774) | Peatland microbial communities from MTU Mesocosm Facility, Houghton, MI, USA - PEATcosm2014_Bin17_30_metaG | ecosystem: Environmental > Terrestrial > Soil > Wetlands > Peat | place... | reverse complement strand
CGCCTACAAAGTGAAACACTGTCTTCCCTAAACCGATACCAATGATGCGGATCTCCATGGAACACCTCCTGTGCTTACCTCTACACCCGCGGGGAGCTTAGGCGGCGGACCATGCCAGTAATTACTGTTTTGACAACACCCCCTGCGAGCCAGCCACGATCATGTGGCATTCAGCGCTCCGCTGGCGTACACCTTAAGTCACTATTACCCAAATCTTTACGCTGGTGCCATTGACGCCGCGCCAGACCGGCGCTACTCTCTCCCCATATACCGCACTTGGGCGCCCTCGCCAATACGTTCCGGCACCAGACCGACCTCGGTCCCGTATGCGTCTGCATGTCGTTCGGTAACAACCCACCCGCCAACATCTTCGAGAATTCTCGGACCCATGTGCCGATGAATCTCGCATCTGCATCGAATTCACCTGACGCTGCCCACAGGGCAGCCCTGGAGGCATCCTGAACGCTGAACTTGAGATCACACCGAATCTTGAGCCCCTTTTTGGGACCCGCGATGAAAACCTCAGACTGATGGAGGATTCACTCGGCGTAAAGATCGACCTTCGATCCGACGCCGTGCACGTGGAAGGGCCGGACGATTCGGTGGCTCGAGTCCAGCGCATCTTTCAAGACTTCGAGGCCCTTCGCCGCCAGGGCATCCATCCCCACAATGGCGAACTGAACGGCATGTTGCGGCTGGTGTGCGCCGACCCGGCCACCACCTTGAAAGCGGTTGCCGAGACCGGCAAGCAGCGTTCCGCCGGTGTGAAGCGCACCGTGCAGCCGCGCTCGCTCAATCAGCGCCGCTACGTCGAGGCCATCGAGCAGAACGATATGGTCTTCGGCGTCGGCCCGGCCGGCACTGGCAAAACCTACCTCGCGGTAGCAATGGCCGTGGCCGCGATGAATGCCAAGAAAGTCAGCCGCATCGTGCTGGTCCGTCCCGCCGTCGAGGCCGGCGAAAAGCTCGGCTTTCTGCCCGGCAGCTTGCAGGAGAAGGTCGATCCGTATCTCCGCCCGCTCTACGACGCTCTCTATGACCTGCTGGAGCCGGAGCGCGTGGACAAGATGCTGGAGAAGAACGTCATCGAGGTTGCGCCGCTGGCTTTCATGCGGGGCCGTACGCTGAACGACGCCTTCATCATCATGGACGAGGCGCAGAACACCACCGTCGAGCAGATGAAGATGTTTCTGACGCGCATGGGCAACAACTCCAAGGCCGTCATCACCGGCGACATCACGCAAATCGACTTGCCCAACCCGCGCAAATCGGGCCTCGTCGACGCAATTAATGTTCTGGATGGTGTCGAGGGTATCCACTTCTGCCATTTCGAGGATGGCGACGTGGTTCGTCACGCGCTGGTGCAGCGCATTGTCCGCGCCTACGAGTCGGCGAAGCCGCAACAGCAGGAACTGCCGCTCGCGATAGGCGACAGTCTGGCAGTGGAGCCGGCAGCGCAGCAGCCTATACAGGTACAAAAGCCGCAATAGGGTAGAAGTCAGAAACCGCGCACGAATTCGGGACACTCAACGACACAGGCGAGGCTGCCTAACGCGGGCTCTCGATACCCATCGATTACGCCTGCCCTGTATACTCCGCCTGCGTCAAGAGGACCCGAGATGCCCGCACTTTATTCCCGTCGCAGCCTGCTCGTTCGCTCCGCCGTTTTCTTTGCCGCTGCGCAAACCGCTGGCCTCACGCGCCTGTGGGGCGCGTCGCCCAACACAAAGCCCGGCGTGCAGCTGTTCATGCTGGCCGACGAAATCAAGAAGGACCCCGCCGGCACGCTGGCTGGCCTGGCGGCCATGGGCTACGGCTACGTTGAGGCCTTCGGCATGGGCATCCAAAACATGGCGGAGTTCAAAAAGATGGTTGCGGATGCCGGGCTGGCCTGCCCGTGCGGTCACTTCGGATTTGGATTCGAGGATACGGAGAAGGCGCTGGACGATGCGGCTGTGCTCGGCGTGCGTTACGCGATCAGCTCCATCCTGCCTCTGGCTCCGCCCAAGAACGGCGACTTCCGCGAGCTCTTCACCAAGTTGAACCACTTGTCAGCCGATGACTTCAAGCAGATGGCCGAGTTCAGCAACCGGATTGGCGAGAGCGCCCGCAGGCGCGGACTTGAGTTTGCGTACCACAACCACAACATTGAGTTCCGGCGCTTTGAAACTGGGCTCACCGGCTACGACATCTTGCTCAAGGAAACAGACCACGCGCTGGTGAAGCTGGAGGTCGATGCGGGTTGGATGGCAGCAGCGGGCGCCGATCCGGCAAGCATCATTGCCGCAAATGCCGGCCGTATCCCGATGTTGCATTTCAAAGACTTAAGCACCCTTACTCCTGCCACCACCGAACTGGGTGGCGATGCCAGCAAACACATCGTGGATCTGGGCACAGGCGTTGCGCCGTTGAAGGCCGCCTTCCAGGCAGCGCGCAAGGCGAGCACCGAGTACTTCATCGTGGACCACGATCCGCCCTTCCACAACAAGACCGCGCTCGAGGCGGCGAAGGTGGACTTCGACTACGTGGCAGGGCTTATGGCATCGTAGGACAACGCATTTCAAGCCACGCTGTTTCTCAGGCCTACGGCTTCGGCGCCGTGTCGCCTGCTGGCTGTTTATCCCATGTGTAGTGGCAGGGACGGCCGATAATACCCAGGCCGGTACTGCGCTCGCCCTTGCCCGCGGTATCCTTGAACTCCGCTTTCACGTCGTAGCTGTAGTTCTCGCCCTCTGCCTTGAAAGGCCCATGCGTATACTGGGACCCAGCGGTTACACCCGTGGTCGTGAGCTTGGCCTTGCCATCATTGCCGATTTTGCCGTCGATGGCCAGATACGCCTGTTGCCCTGGGGTGCCGCGTTCTCCGTGCAGAACGTTGCCCGTCACCGTCGAGACAAAGTGCCAGGTGTAGCCCAAGGTCCCACTCTTCGCATCGCAGGTCATGGTGGTGTTCCAGTTTCCGTCAAAGCGGCCCGCAACAGTCTGGCCGCCTGCCGCCAAAGTCAGCAAAAGAACTGAAAATAAAAGCGTCTTACGCATGAGTCTCCTCTCCGCGGCGCATTTTACTCTCGCTCAGCGGATACGACTGCGATAGGGCGGCTGGCTCTGGCCTGCGGCGGTGCAGGCCTTCGCGTATCATCGAAGCAGACCCCGGAGCCGCGCATTTGCTTGAACCGCCGCCCCGCGCACGATGATCTTCCTCGACCCAGACCTGGACCCCGACCCTGTGCCCAATGCGACACAGGCGAGTCCCTCTGCAGTGCCGGGCCACGGCGAACCTTCCCGCAGCAACAAGGTTCCTTCCACGCGCACGCTGGCGCGCTTCCTCGCCATGGCGCAGAAAGCAGCCCGGCTGCGGGGGCGCGTCTCAGTTCTGCTCACAACCGACCGGGAGATGCGGCGTCTGAACCACCAGTTTCGCGGCATCGATAAGCCAACCGACGTCCTTTCCTTTCCTGCTGAAGCCTTCATCCAAAGCAGGGAGAGGATCGCGGGCGATCTGGCCATCAGCGTGCCGACCGCAAGGCGCCAAGGCATCGAGCAGGGCCATTCTCTTGGGACAGAGTTAAAGGTGCTGCTACTCCACGGCTTGCTCCATCTGGCCGGCTACGACCACGAAACCGATCACGGCCAGATGGCGCGACGCGAGCAGCGCCTGCGCGCCCAACTCGGCCTGCCGCAAGGCCTCATCGAACGTGCAATGCGCAATCCGAGACTTAAGAAAGTTGGCCACACCTCAGGTGGCCGCGCAGCTGGTGCACGGGCATGAGCGCCCTCACCGCAGTTCTGCTCATTTTTGCGGCCGCCATCGTCACGCTGGCGTCGTATATCAGCCGCGTCTACTCTGAGTTCGGCAAGATCCTGTCGCGCGAAGTGCAGGACAATATCGATGCCTGGCAAGAACAAGTGGAACCGCACCTCGGGCTGAGCCGGGAACATGCCGCGCTCTGCGCCGCTGTTCTTCAGCAACTCGCGCTTGGCGCCATCGCGCTCGAGTTTGGCGCGATCCTGTTCGATCGTGCCCCCCACATGGGGCGACCCTCGTATGCGGAGATCACACAAGCCGTGCTAGGCGTCGTGCTCGTGGTCGTCTTCTGCGGGCAGGTCGTGCCGACCTTACTCTTTGACCTGACGCGCGGACGGTGGGCCGTCCGGCTGCTCTGGCCGATCCGTCTCCTTCTCTGGGTCGTTACTCCGATTACGGTTTTCGTGCGCTTCTTCTACTCGGTGGCCTCGCTGGCCGATACGCAGGTCACTTCCGAGGAAGAGGCTGCCGGCGATGTCGAAGCCTTGCTCGAAGCCGGTCAGGAAGAGGGCATCCTCGAAGAGACCGACCGCGACCTGGTTCGTTCCGCCGTCGAGTTCGGCGATAAGCTGGTGCGCGAGGTCATGACGCCGCGACCCCAGGTCTTCGCGGTTCCCGATTCGCTCACTGTCGAACAATTCATCGAGCAACTGCAGGAGCACAGTTTCTCTCGTGTGCCCGTCTTTTCAGACTCACTCGATAACATCACCGGCATTGCTTTCGCGCACGACCTGTTGCAGATCACCGACGATGAAGCGCGAACGCGCACAGTCGCCGAGATTCAACGCCCTGCTGCGTTCGTTCCCGAGACCAAGCGCGGCTATGAGTTGCTGCGTGAGATGCAGCGTGAGAAGCAGCACATGCGCATCGTAATCGACGAGTATGGAGGAGTGTCCGGCCTGGTCACCATCGAAGACCTCCTCGAGCAGATCGTCGGGGATATCAAAGACGAGCACGAGAGTGACACGCCGATCGAAGATCCGCAGCGTGAGCCCGGTGGATCGTGGCTCGTGCCCGGCAGCTTCCCTGTCGATCAGCTGGCCGATCTTTTCGGGCCGGTCGAGCTTGACAGCAGCTATGAGGCGACGACCCTCGGTGGCCTGGTCAGCGAGATCGAAGGCCGCATCCCTCTCCGCGGCGAGGTCGTCGTGCTCGATCACCCCGGCTTGCGCATTGAAGTAGTCGCTTCCACCGATCGTCGTGTTGATCGCCTGCGGGTCTTTCCGCAGCCTGTGGAGACTGCCGAAGCGCGGGCATCGTAACTCGGTTCGAATGGAATCGGAATTGTCAATGAGCATCGAGAGCGCACGAAGTCTCGCAGGAAGAACCGTGTTCGGATTTGTGCAGCTCATCGTCTTTCTGATGATCTTGCTTTTGTGACCGGCGTGGACGACAAGATACTGGCAGGCGTGGATCTACTTATCTGTGTTTTCTGCCTCAACGGCGATGATCACTGCCTATGTATGGTGGAAGGACCCGAAGCTATTGGAGCGCCGCGTGAATGCGGGTTCCCGCGCCGAAACAGAAAAATACCAGAAGGTAATACAGCTTTTTGCCTCCCTGTCTTTCATCGGAGTTCTTCTTCCCTCCCTCGATCATCGGTTCTTCTGGTCGAAGGCCCCCCTTGGTGCAGTGGTTGCGGGAGATTTCCTCGTGGCGTTCGGATTTCTTGCGGTTTACCTTGTGTTCAAGCAAAACACGTATACCTCGGCGACGATCGAGGTTGTCTCCGGCCAGCAAGTGGTCTCCACGGGCCTTACGCAATCGTTCGCCACCCGATGTACGCAGGAGCGCTTGTCATGCTCTTTGGCTCGCCGCTGGCGCTTGGGTCATGGTGGGGACTGCTCATGATTGTCCCGATGGCAATCGTCATTTCGTTAAGACTCCTCGATGAAGAGAAGTTTCTTTCAGGCAGCCTGCCAGGCTATCGAGACTATTGTCGGAGGGTAAAGTTTCGACTCGTACCATATCTATGTTAGAAGTTGGAGACTCCTCGCGGTGCGGCCAGTCATCAGAGAGCGGCCACTGAATCACTAAAAAAACAACGTACACTCAATGAGGAGCCTAGACGCTCATTGAAATCGGGATTTGTCGCCATTCTCGGCCGGCCTAACGCCGGCAAAAGTACGCTGCTGAACGCCCTCATCGGCGAAAAAGTTGCCATCGTCACGCCTAAACCGCAAACGACGCGCAACCGCATCGCCGGAGTCGTCGAGATCCCCGCTCGCAAAAAAGTGCACCCGGCTGCACAGATTGTCTTCGTCGACACGCCCGGCGTCCATAAGCCTGCTTCGCAGCTCGACCGTCGCATGCTGCAGGAGGTCCACGAAGCGCTCGAGACGCGCGATCTCGTGCTGGTTCTCGTCGACGCCAGTCGCCGCGTCCAGCTTGAAGCCGCAGGCGAGCCTGGAGGCGCGCATCAACACAAGTCGTCCACCTGGGCCAGCGAAGAAGAATTCCTCTTCGGCCTTGTCCGCGGTCTCGATTGCCCGGTTTTTCTCGTCCTCACCAAGATCGATCTTGTCGCCAAGGACCTGCTGCTGCCGCTGATCGAAACGCTGACCAAGCAGTTCAACTTCGCCGAGATCATTCCCGTTAGTGCGCGCAAACGCGACGGCCTCGACATCCTCGTGCGCAAGATCGTCGACAAACTGCCGACGGGTGAACGCTACTACCCCAAAGACCAATACACGGACCAGCCCATGCGCTTCATGGTCGCCGAGCTGATTCGCGAGCGCATCTTAGTCGAAACCGGCGAAGAAGTGCCGTATGCTGCGGCCGTGGTAATCGAGCGCTATGAAGAAGCCGAACCGCCTGCTCCGCCACGTAAAAAAGGGCAGGCGCCTGCTCGGCTTCCGCTAACCCGTATAGCCGCCGCCATCTACTGCGAGCGCGATGGGCAAAAGGCAATTTTGATCGGCAAGGGCGGAGCCAAATTGAAGGAAATCGGCACTGGCGCGCGCAAACAGATTGAGTCGCTGCTCGGGACACGTGTCTACCTCGAACTGCATGTGATTGTGGAACCGGGATGGCGCGAGTCGCGCCCGTTCATCGATTCTTTGGATTGGCGCAATCAGTTGGAGAAGCTGGCCGAAAAGCAGGGTAATGAACCCGTCAAGGAATAGTTCCGAGGCGCGCAAGCGCCGAGTCCAGCCTACGCCCCCCGCACCCGGCCGCGCCCATCGGTCTTCACGTCGTACATCCGCGAATCCGCTGCGCCGATGATGGTGTGAATCGTAGAGCCATCCCCCGGAGCGGTTGCCAACCCCACGCTGGCGCTCACCGTGAGTTCAAGCTGGCTGTTCATGCGAAAGCGCGTCGTAGTCAATGCGCGGTGCAACTCGGTCGCGACCACGTTGGCCTCCTCCACTCCCGTCTCGGGCATCACCACCACAAACTCGTCGCCGCCGTAGCGAAAGCAGAGATCTTGCGGACGGCTCAGTTCCTGGAGGCGCTGCCCGGCGCGCGACAGCAGTTCGCTGCCAATCAGGTGCCCGTGCACGTCGTTCACCTGCTTGAAGCGGTCGAGGTCGAGGAATGCCAGGCTCACCGGAATCCGATCCTTGTTGCAGCGCTCGAGCTCCCTGCCCAGCACGTCATAGAGATGACGCACATTGAAGAGACCCGTCGTGTCATCCGTGATGGTGAGCTGCTGAATGCGCGCCATGTCGCGCGCGTTCTCGATGGCGATGGCGGCGTGGTCCGCAAGAATGTGCAGAAAGGCAATCGTGTAATCGGTGAGCTGATCTCTGCGGGGATTGAGAATCTCGATCGCGCCCTGGGTCCCCTTGCGTCCCAGCAACGGGAGCGCAATCACCGAACGGATCTTCGTCAGGCCCTCGGAGCCGCCTTGATATAGCCGGGGATCGCCTTCGGCCTCGGGGATGATCAGGGTCTCCCCGTGTTCGACCACCCAACCGGCAATGCCTTCACCGACCTTGACGCGCAGATCGCGCAGCGCTTCTTCCTCGCCTCCCGATGCAATCGCGTAGTACAGGTCGTTGTGCGACTCGTCGAGCATCAACAGGCTCCACAGATCGGCCTGGATGAAGCGTTCCATGTTCTCCAGAATAGTGCGCAAAATCGTAGCCAGGTCGAAGCTCGAAGTGAGCGAACGAGCCAGTTGGTGAAAGACGAGCAAATCGTCAATCGGAATCCGATTTTCCGAGGCGGTGTTCATGCGGGGGACCGGTAGCGCCTAGCTTGAATTCTGTCACACCGTAGGGTGCGCCAAAGACAGGAATTACCGGGGGATGGTGACGATGGTTTCATGGCCAAATCAAGTTAGTGTGTGTCGTTTAGATGGAGCGTGATAGGTTTCGCCGGCAGGCCTGCCACGCCGGAGTGTCACCCACCTGCTTCGACTCAGCCGCCGATGTGGACCATCGACCGCGATGGCTTGAGGAAGCCGGGCTCGCCGATGTGATGGCGCGCCTCTTTGCCCTGCACCGTGTGCGCAATATAGTCGCTCAGCGCAGAGTCGTTCTCACCGGCACGCATGTGCCCAAAGAGGTCGTGCTCGATCTGAGAGAACAGGCATGTCCGGATCTTGCCATCGGAGGTGAGCCGCACGCGGCTGCAGGCGCCACAGAAGGCCTGCGTCACCGGCGCAATGATGCCGATCTCGCCTCGGCCGTCGGCAAACGTATAACGGCGCGCGGTTTCGCTTACATCCCGACCAGGAAGTGGGGTCAAGGGCAGAACGCGGTTGATCCGATCGACGATCTCCCGGAGCGGAACCACGATCTCTGGCGACCACAAGCGGCCTTCTTCGAGCGGCATGAACTCGATGAAGCGCACGACCACGTCTTCTTCGCGTGCAAACTCGGCGAACTTCTCAATCTGGCCGTCGTTGAATCCGCGCAGCAGCACGCAGTTAATCTTCAGCGGCGTTAAACCGGCGTCTCGCGCCGCGCGAACCCCACGGAGGACCTGATCGAAGCTCCCAGGGATCCGGGTGATGCGCTCGAATGTGGCAGCGTCGACAGCGTCCATGCTCACCGTGACGCGCTGCAGCCCGGCATCCTTTAGAGGCACCGCCAGATCCTCAAGCAGATGCCCATTCGTGGTGAGCGCCAGGTCGAGCGGTTCACCCGCCAATGTGCACAGCTTCGCCAGCTCCCGGATCAGATCGCGGAGGCCCGACCGCAACAAGGGCTCACCGCCTGTCAGCCGCACCTTTTCGATGCCGAGGCCGACAAAAAGCCGGATCAGCCGCAGGTACTCTTCAATCTTTAGTTCGGGATACTGCGCACCCACTTCGCCGGTCCGGCAGTAGACACACTTGTAATTACACCGATCCGTGATGGAAACGCGCAGATCGTGAATAATGCGCCCGTGGCTATCGGTCAACCGTGCGGGAGCTTCAATTGGGGAAGCGGCGGCCATCGGCAACTTCTAGGCTATATCGTTTCGCAGAAGCCTGCAGCACCGTTCGCTGCACGGAATGCCGGGCCGGCTGTTTTCCACGTAGCGGCGCAGACCAGTCGACCGTCCCCTCTGGCTCCGCTTTAGTCGAGTCGCGGGGTGCCCCGGCGCAGAACGAGCCCCGTCAGCCCGAAGCCCGAGATCAGGCAGAGGGCAAGGACAAAGTAATAGAACATGGGATGCGCCCACCCCGGTGAATAGGTCAGATCCTGCCCGATCCAGAGCAGCAGAACAGTCGCAATCACGGTGAACTGGCCGGCGATGACCAGGAATGTATGCCCCAGTTCGCGCCTTTTGTCCAGCGCCTCCACCTGGGCAGGAGTCAGATTCTGTTCTTCCGGGGGAAGCAAGGGGTTAGGCATTCTCGATCTCCGGGCGGTCCGATTTCACTAGGAGGCCCGCCTATAGACTCGATTCAATCACATACAGCTGGGGTCTCGCTACCCGTCGTTCCACGACCGATGCGTGTGATCAAAGACCTCTTGCACCGGGAGCCTACCGACTCCACCTCGAGCGGCCCCCTGTCTGCCGGAACACAACCTCGTCTCACTCCGTGAGGAAAGCCAGAGACTGCAGCGCCGTAATCTCGAACGGCTTGCGACAACGAATGTTCGCACACGACAGCTTGTCGTCGCGCCGCACCATATAGGACTGCGCCTTGGCGAATTTCGCCCGGTCGCGCTCATCGGCATTGCGCGGCAATTGCGCTTTCTTGCGGCGCACAACCCAGGTGACTTTGTACTCGCCAGCCTGCCCGCATTTGGGGCACGTGAGTGTGTGCGTACGTGCTTCCGTGGTCTCGTTAAAGAAATCTCGTTCGTCCATCGACTCCAGCTCTTCTCCGATGTTCCGCAAGTCCCCACATGGCTCAAGCGCGGGGCTTCCAATCCGTTTCAAACTATTCCATACTCTTCCTTGGCATGGCGAAACGCAAGCCACAGACATTCTCCGCCGCAAAGGCGGTGAAGGCCAACGCGCGCGAGCGTGTCGGTCAGCCCAAACCCTCGCGTATCGTCGAGGATCAGCCCCGCACTGGACGCGAGGCCAAACACAAACCCAAACTCGAAGATCTGATCCGCAAAGAGGAGTAGAGATGGCCCGTGCAGTGGGAGTCGGCGGTGTCTTTATCCGCGCGCGAGACCCGAAGGCGCTCTCCGCGTGGTACGTGCAGCATTTCGGCATCGAGCCAGCGGACAAGACTTCGATCGTCTTCGACGGCCCCAGCGCGGCCGGCATGACGGTGTTTGCGCACTTTCCCGCGGACACGCAATACTTTGGCTCCGGTCCGCAACAAGCCATGATCAACCTGCGGGTCGACAATCTTGACGAGCTACTGGCGCAGCTTGCCGCCGCGGGCGTCGCCATCGATCCCAAGCGCGAGAACCATCCCTATGGGCGTTTCGCGTGGATCGTCGATCCCGAAGGCAATCGTGTAGAACTGTGGGAGCCGTGAACCGTCCGAACTAGCGGAGCAGCGCTAGCAGACTTGCGAGGAGTGCCAGGGGCATCGCGATCACGCCCACTTTCATAAACTCCCACGCGGTGATCTCGACGTTTTCGCGGCGCAGCGCAATCAGCCACAGAATCGTCGCCAGCGAGCCGGTGACGGAGAGATTGGGCCCCAGGTCGACTCCGATCAAGACCGCATGCGCCAGCAGCGGCAGATGATCTGCCTGCCGCAGCGTGGATCCGCCGATCAAACCAACCGGGAGATTGTTCATCGCGTTTGAGGCCAGCGCGAGGCCGAATGCGGAGATGTTCTTCGCCTCCCAGGAAGGCATCTTCGCCAGAACCTCCAGTCCCCGCAATCCAGCGGCGAGCAGCCCCGCCCCTTTCAGGGCCTCCACGATCACAAATAGTCCCGCTACCAGCGGCAACACCGACCACGACACACCGGCCGCCACCGTGATCACGATGTGGCGGTTGCGCAGCGCCACAACGATCAACGCGATCACGGCCGCGCAACAGGTCGGTGTTCCCAGCGACATTCCAAACGCCGAGGCACCAATCAAGGCGACTGCGGCGAGAAGCAGTCCAGCCAGCGCGAGCATGCCCTCAGTGGTCAGCGGGGCGGGCTGCGGTTCGACACCGATCCGGCGCTGCAGGTCCTTGCGTTCGCACCAATACACGCAGCCAAAGGTCACCACGATCGAAGCGAGCGAAGGGAGCAGAAAAACGCCCAGCCAGTCGGCCAAAGGCGGAATCTGCCGTCCGAACACCACCAGATTCGCTGGGTTCGAGATGGGAAAGACGAAACTCGCGGCATTGGCAATAAAGGCGCACGCCAGAAGGTAGGGCCGGGGACGCACATTCGCCCGTCTGACAACGGCCAGAACCGCCGGCGTCAGTACAACCGCTGTGGCATCATTCGAGAGCAATGCGGTGACCGCAATACCGACGCAGTAGATCAGAAAGAACAGCCTTCGGGACGAACCCCGGGCATGACCGGCGGCAATGCCGGCCGCCCAATCGAAGACGCCCTCCTTGCGGGCTAGTTCTGCAAGGATCATCATGCCGACGAGAAAGAGATACACATCGAGGCCCTTGCGGATGGCTTGCGCCGCTTGATGCAGGGTGATGAGTCTCGTCGCGATGAGCAGAAACGCACCTGCACACGCCCACCACACCTCCGCAATTCTGCGAGGGCGGACAAGCATGGCCAGGATGCTGGAGAGAGAGATGATCCAAACAGGCACTCTAGTGGGATGCTATCGAACCGGCGCGGACGGTGGCAGGGAGTCGAGGGCGGATCGATGAGAGGTCTGCAAGCTGTAAGACAGGACCTGATCGAGGCAAGCGGAGAATCCGCAAGCCGTAAGACAGGGCGCGATCGGGGGTCAGTTCGTGTCTTACGACGTAAGACACGCGTAAGACATTTGTCTCACACGACTCCGACGGCTGTTTTACGCCCGTCCAACAGAGCGCTGCTCCGTCAGACAGGCCCTGCCCCGTCCGACGTCTCCTTTGGAATGTGAGACGCATGACCTACCAAAGGAAAACCGCTGGATGGTCGTCTGACTCTAACTAGGCCTGCCCGTCCAGCCACGCAGCCAGCTCCGTATGCCCTCGCTCCCGCGCGAAATCGGCCGGCGTCTTTCCCTGATCGCTCACTTGGCGAGGGTTCGCCCCGTGGTTCACCAAGAGTTCGGCCAGATCCTGGCGGTTGGCTGTTGCCGCAGAGAAGATCGCTGTGAATCCGCCGGCTTGGGTGGCATTGGCGTCGGCCTTGTGGGAAAGCAGCAGTTCGATGGCCGACGGATTCTTTCCCAAGGCCAGTGCCGCGTGCAGAGGCTGGTTGCGCTGCGCGTTCTTCGACACCGCGTCGACGCGCGCCCCGCGAAAGATCAGCGTCGCCACCGAGAGCGGTGTGCCGAAGGCTGCCGCGAGGTGCAGGGCGGTCCAGCCGTCTCCGGCGAACTCCTGCGCCGCTGAAGCATCTTTACCCAGAATGGCCTGCAGTTGTGCCTCGTTCCCAGTGGCGGCAGCTTCGAAAACGTCCTGCGGGATGCCGCGCTGTGCAAGTTTCTTCAGCAGCAGATCTCGAATTGCCGTTTGCCCTGTGTAGACGGCCCATAGCAGCGCGGAGATGCCCTGCGGGTCGCGATACTCGGCGAGCGACGGATTAGTGTCCAGGGCTGCGGTGACTTCCACAATGTGACCGCTTTGGATTTGTTTCAGAAAGTATTGGCTCACGGGTGATTCACACTGTAGGGGCCCGGCAGCTTTGGCCCGGAGTAGAGCGCGTCGACCTCCGGCTTGGCCGGCTGATCGGTGCGTTTGGAATAGATACGAAATTGCACCACGAGGTCTAACATGACCGGCACCGGCTTGCCATCTTTCATCGCCGGCTGAAAGCTGGCCTTGCGAATCGTATCGGCTGCGCTCTCGTCGAGTCCGAAGCCAATCGGCCTGCCCACCACGATCTCCTGCGGCTTGCCATCGGCGCCAATTACCGCGTGATAGAGCGCCATCCCTGCAATACCGTTCCCTTGCGCATACTCATTCGACGGAGGCTCGAATGTGGTGAGCAGCTTCGCCTTCTGATCCACCGTGCCCTCGCGGTAGATCGACGGATCGGCCGGCGCGTAATCCGTCTGCTTGGCCACCGCGTCGTAGTAGAGCTTCCAGAAAGTCGGCAACCCGGCAATCATGCGGTCGTCCAGCCCAGCGGCAAAAATCTGGTCGAGGGCGTCGCGCAGCAAATGCGCGGCGTGCGCCGGCGACGTCGTGGTGGTCATCTTCCCAGGGTCGGCAGGGCGCTCGGCCTCAGGTGCGGCATTCATCTCCGCCTTCGCCTGGTCGGCGTCGCTCGGCTCGCTCGCTCCGGCAGCTGGAGTCGGTGCAGCCGAGTCCTTGGCCTGCGCTTCCTCCCCCTTCTTCGCCTTCTTCTTCTTTGGCGTCACTACCAGCTCGCGGTCGATCGTGACCTTCACGAGCTTCTTTTTCGGCGTGATGCGCACCTTGTCTACGGCCTTGGTTGGATCCTCGTCGGGCCGGGCACCCAGGAAATGCAGGCCGTATCGAATGCCGGTCAACTCGACTTTGTGCTTGGCCAGGCGCACGTGATCGATCTGCAACAGGTTTAGCGTGTAGGATCCCTGCGGTGAGTCCCCAACCAGCTTGCCATGCTCGTCGAAGCTGAGCGAGTTGTCGAGGTATCCGCCGCGCAGATAGAGCGTCTTCCCCACCAACTGCTGCTTCAGCTCGTCCTCTGTGATCGCACCCGCGCTCGAATCCTTCGCATCGGCGGCGGTTGGCTCTTGCGGCGCGGCATTGCCTTGCTGAGGAGCCTCCTCTGCAGGTTGTTGTGCAGCGCCTGGCTGCGCCGGTGCCACATCCGAGGACGACGGAACTGCAGCGCCTGGCTGCTGCCCTGCATCGGTCGCCCCCGGCGCTGCCGGAGCGGGCTCCTGTGTCGTTCCATTCTGCGGAGTGGGCGTCGGGGTGGATTGCTGCGATGCGTCCGTTTGTTGAGGCGTCTGCTGCGCAGCTGCATCGGCAGCCGGTTGCGTGGAGCCCGAGGAAGGGGCCTGCGCGGCCACCGAGAGCCCTGCCGCGAGCAAAGCGGCCTCTGCGAAGAATCGGAGAAGGGGGAAGCGCCTCATACTGTCGTGCCTTAGTCCAAACTTTAGCAGGCGCATCGCTCCTCCCCGGATTGGAATCGGATGAAACGGAGTTACGGACGTGCCTGTGTCTCAAGGCGGATCGACCTAACTCTTGCCCGGATGCTGTAAGCGCCAGAGAACGCGCCGGAACACGCCCAGAGCGCGCTTCGCGTCTTCCTCGGTCCAGGAAAGCCGCCGCAACAGGAGTCGCAGGTCGTGGCGGTTGGCCGCCTGCATGATCTGCGGCGAGTAACCCGATGTCTTCATCGTCTCTTCGATCACGTCAGCAAGCCGGTCGAGTGCGCCGGAAGCCGCACCCCGCTCCGATTCGGCCATCTGCGGCGGCTCGGCAGGGTCTGGCCCGAGTCGCGTCAGCTCGTACAGGCAGACAGCAACAGCCTGCCCTAAATTCATGGAAGGTTGGCGCGCATCGGTCGGAATCTCGACGAGTAAGTGGCAACGCGAGAGATCTTCGCGCGTCAGACCACGCTTCTCTGGACCAAACACCAGGGCCACACGCCCGCCAGAGGCGATCTCTTCCTCAACGCGCGACTCGAGCGCCGGAAGCAGCACAGCCGGTTGTTCCGGCTTGCGATGCGTTCGGGTGCCCGTTCCTATCACCAGCGTGTTCCCGGCAATCGCCTCGGTGAGTGTTGAGTACTCTTGCGCGTTGGCCAATAACTCAGGAGCGCCAACTGCCGACCGCGCTTCGCGCCAATGTGCTTGGAAAGGCGCAACCACGCTGAGCCGCGAGAAGCCGAAGTTGGCCATGGCGCGTGCCACCGCGCCGATATTGAGCGGATTGCGCGGCGAGACGAGTACTACGTCGCTGCGGTTACGTTGGGCTTCGGTCAGCAAGCATTCATTGTAGAAGCGGGCCATCGATCCGAAGTCCGCAACAAAGGATTGGGGTTGAGGATTGATACACTGCACATCGATGGCTTCCGCTCAGACTTCAGGCCCCGTTTCGAGTGCGGCAGAGATCGATGCTCTTTGCGCAACGGCGCGCTGGTGTGCGAGCCGCGGCTGGGTTCCGGCGACGAGCGGTAACTTCAGTGTGCGCGCAGACGAGCGCATCTTTATCACAGCGACCGGCCTCGACAAAGGCGCACTGACGCCCGCCGACCTGCTCGAAATAGATTTGGAGGGCCGAGCCGTCGGGGGTCAGGGCAAGTCCTCGGCTGAGACCGGACTGCACACGGTCATCTATCGCGATCGGCCCGAGGCGCGTGCAATTTTGCACGTACACAGCATCTGGAACACCCTGCTCTCCGGTCGCTTCGCCGTGCAAGGGTATCTCGCGATCGAAGGATACGAGTTACTCAAGGCGCTTTCGGGCGTAACGACACACGCCCACCTGGAACAAATCCCGATCCTCGAGAACACACAGAATTACGGGGCTCTCTCAGCCTCGCTCGCCTCGACGCTGCTGCTCCATCCGCGCGCCCACGGCGTGCTGCTGAGCCGTCATGGCCTTTATACTTGGGGAAACTTGGTGGCCGAGGCGCGGCGCCATCTGGAGGCACTCGAATTCCTGTTCGAGGTGGAAGGTCGGCGCCTTTTTGCCGCGGGTCAGCCGGTTCTTCCGGACATCCTCGAGTAGGAGCGACCCGCGCGCGATCAACTCAATTCGCCTGCAGGAGCACATCATGGCTGTACTTCGCTTCCCTCAACTGGATCAGCGCATCGACGGCGAACGCGAGATTGCCGCGGCTCTTGCGCCTCTGGGCATCGAATACGAACGCTGGAGTCTGGATCGCGTGCCCGCCGATAGTTCCGCCGATCAGGTGATGGAGGCGTATCGCGAGGAGATCGAGGACATGAAGCGGCGCGGCGGCTACGTCACTGCCGATGTGATCGATGTGAACCCCGAAACTCCAAACCTCGAAGCCATGCTGGCGAAGTTCGACAAGGAGCACACGCACTCCGAGGACGAAGTGCGCTTCATCCTTTTCGGCCGCGGAATCTTTTTCCTGAACATGGACGGCCGGGTCGCGTCCGTCGAAGTTGGCCCAGGCGATATGCTGCGCGTGCCACGCGGCACCACGCATTGGTTCACGCTGTGCGAAGACCGCCGCATCCGCGCCATTCGCTGGTTCCAGGACACCACAGGCTGGACGCCGCATTACACCAACTCCGGTGCGGACCAAAGCTACCAGCCGCTGTGTTTCGGGCCGGCGTATCTCGGGCCGCGCGTCCACACGACAATCTCCGCATGACGGCAAGCGAGACCCGCGTTTATCTGCTTGACGTGGAGGGCACAGTTGCGCCGTTGTCGCTGGTGACGGAGCAGCTGTTTCCCTACGCTCGCAGGCACTTCCACGAGTTTCTCAAGGAGAACATTAAAGACCCCGACGTGCGCGCGGACTTGATGCTGCTTGCAGAGGAGAATCGCGCGGAAACGGCACCGGACCTGCCGCGCCGTCTTCCCAAAGTTGCTTGGACCGGATTCGTCGACAGCTTCAAGTTTCAACTCGATGCGTTGATCTATCTCTTGTGGCTAATGGACCGAGATCGCAAATCGACGGCGCTCAAGTCTCTGCAGGGCAAGATCTGGAAGACCGGCTTCGAGCGTGGCAAGCTCAAGGGCACTCTGTTTCCCGATGTTGCAGAGGCGTTTGTGCACTGGGCAACGACGGGCAAGGTCGCAATCTATTCGTCGGGGTCGGTCGAAGCGCAGCAGTTATTGTTCCGCTACTCGACGTATGGCGATCTAACGCCGCTGATCTCGGGTTACTTCGACACGCGGACCGGTGCAAAGGCCGAGAGAGCGAGTTATGCGGCCATCGCAGCGCACTTCGGCGTAGCTCCGAGCGAAGTCCTCTTCTTCTCCGATGCGGTGCGCGAGCTGGATGCGGCGTGCGATGCTGGCTGCGGAACGCGCCTGGTGATCCGCGAGGGTAACGCGCCGGTCGAAGAGGCGCACGGACACACGGCGATCAGCGACCTGGCGAGCCTTTAGGCCGTTCGGCGGGGTTGTTCCTCCCTTGCAATTATTCCTGCGGCAAACACCGGAGTATACTGGCGGCAATCACTGCGACCGACGACTCTAGCCTGCATTCATGGAGAACTCATGTTTGGACGAATTGCGTTTCGCCTTGCTCTTCTACTTTCTCTTGTTGCGTCCTGCCGCACCTCGCTGGCGCAGGAAGTGGTTCACGCGCTGACGGGAACGGTGAGCTCGATCGATGCCTCGGATAAAACGATCACGATGTTTCTCGACGGCGGGAAGCAAGGCATCTTCAAAGACATGACCAACCAGAAGGTGTCGATGTCTGTGGACAAGAAATTGCTGGCCGATACAGCAGCGCCCGATGAATCCAAAAAGCAGGGTGCCTACGTCGTGGTTTTTTACGTCGGCGGAAGCGATACGCGTGGCGCCGTTGCGTTGCGCAGCCTTGGATCAGGTCCGTTCACCGCGACGACAGGGACCGTGACCAAATTCGATCCGCATCGCTCGCTGTCGGTTCAGGACGAAACTGGCGCGGTGCAGACGTTTGCCTTGGGTGCCGACACCATTGCCGAAGGAGTGTCCGGCGCGGTGAGCGGGCTGAAGTTCCAGGCAGACAAGGGCGATCATGTGCGCATCGTCGGCGGCACGAAGAATGGCACTCCGACCGCGCTGTTTGTCAGCGAGATGTAGATCAGTCAGCTAGCCGTCCGCTCTCGCGGATGTGTTTGCGCGTGAGCGAAGCCCCGCGTTCCGTGCGTGTGTGCATTCCCGGAAAGTAACTGCGTGTTCTTCAAACCCGCCTAGAACTCCGTCCCCAACAGCGATGCGTCCCGAAATGCAGGTCCCCTTCGATTGCGCTCAGGGCAGGCTTTCGGCTCCGCTTGCCCCCAATCGCGCTGACATGCAATCGGGGCCCCAAACGCGCTCCGCTCAGGATGACACCGGATGGGGTGCAGTTCGTGCGCATCGAGACTGTTAGTCGCGCAGCGCTCGAATCAACGCTAAGGCGCGGGGCGCTCGCTGTCGAGGATGGACCATCTGGTGCTGGTCGTAGCGGGTTCCGGCGACGGCGCGGGCGGGGATGGCGGCTTCGTGGCCGGCGATCTCCGTGGGCTAGAGCTGGACGGACAGAGCGGCGAATGACAGGCAAAAGCGAATCCCAGGGCACCTTGGCGGCGACCTGGGATTTCTTGTCCAATGAATGTTGCGGCAGCTTTAGTGATCGTGGGGAGCCTGGCGAACAGAAACGATCACTCCGTCGTGGTTCGCCAGCACATAGTTTCCATCGATCTGACGCCACTCATGTCCGGACGGGGGACGGCGAAGGTGGTTCTGCCGATAGTCGACCTTGTCGCCTCTGTTCCAGTCATCCTGCTGAATCTTTGAGCCCGTTTTCCACTCCTGGTGCTGCTTGTACGTGTGGTTGTCCTGATGATCCTGGGCCATTGCCGGCATGCTGGCCAGAGCCACGGCCAGAATCGGTAGTGCGAATGCTGCTTGAATCGTTTTCATGAGTACTCCTGGGAATTCGATTCCGATTGTGAGGGAATCGTTGTAGGGCCGAGATTGGCCTTCGTCGGGTCTTTCGTCGGAGGTGAAAGACCCGAGAAGGGATGGACACCGGCCGGGCTGACGCGGCGAAAAGCGCGGAGCCGGTTCCGGTCGTTCACGCGAGTGACGGACCGGAGGTGGGACGGCGGCCGCAACGCAGGGATTGCGGTGCGGCTGGGTCCTTCGCCGGAAGCGAAGGACCCGAACAAGGAGTCGGGCGCTTGTCGCAGAGGAAACGCACGTTTCCGAGCAGTCGAGCTGCCCGGCTGCGGCTCCGGTTGCCGAACGACGCCCGTCGTTTGACGGAAAGCGGAGCAGTTCAGGCGAAGGCACAGAAAGCAAAACGATTGCTGCGAATCGTGCCGGGTTTTGCACGGGGAGTCCGATTTTTTGCTTTGGCGAAATTCGAGACTCTGCCATACTTGATTGTGCCCACCAGGTACGTCCAAACAGCACAATCCAAAACAGAGGTTGCAGCGATGTCGGCAAAGTATGTCTTTGTGACGGGCGGAGTCGTGTCCAGTTTAGGCAAGGGTCTTGCAGCAGCGTCGATCGGGTGCCTGCTCGAAAGCCGTGGCCTTCGCGTGAACATGATGAAGTTCGACCCTTATCTCAACGTCGATCCGGGAACGATGTCGCCTTTTCAGCATGGCGAAGTGTTCGTAACCGACGACGGCGCTGAGACCGATCTGGACCTCGGGCACTACGAGCGGTTCACGCATGCTCCGCTGTCGCGGGACAATAACCTGACGACGGGCAGGATCTACGAGCAGATCATCCTGAAGGAGCGGCGCGGCGACTACCTCGGCAAGACGGTACAGGTGATTCCGCACGTGACGAACGAGATCAAGAACGCGATGCGGAAGGTCTCGGCCAACGGCGCGGACGTGACGATTGTTGAGATCGGCGGGACGGTGGGTGACATCGAATCGCTGCCGTTTTTGGAGGCGATTCGCCAGATGCGCCAGGAACTGGGACGCGAGAATACGCTGTTTGTCCACCTGACGCTGGTGCCGTGGATTGCGGCGGCGCAGGAGCTCAAGACAAAACCGACGCAGCACTCGGTGAAGGAGCTGCTGGGGATTGGGATTCAGGCGGACATTCTGATGTGCCGCAGCGACCGGCCGCTGAGCCGCGAGATCAAGCAAAAGATCGCGGCGTTTTGCAACGTCGAGGATCGGGCGGTCATCGGCGCGAAAACGGTGCCGACGGTCTATGAAGTGCCGCTGGGCTTTGCGCAGGAGGGTGTCGATACGCTGATCCTGAAGTATCTGCACAGGGAAGCGCCGGAGGCCGATTTGAGTAAGTGGCGCGACCTGGTGGACCGCTGCCACAACCCGAAGGACGAAGTTGCGATCGCGATTGTGGGCAAGTATGTGGAGTACGAGGATAGCTATAAATCTCTCAAAGAAGCGCTGACGCATGGCGCGGTGGCGCGCAGCCTGAAGCTGAACGTGACGTGGATCGAGGCCGAGGGACTGGAATCGAAGACACCGGAGGATCAAGACTACGAGAGGCAGCTCGAAGGCTTCGACGGCATCCTGGTGCCGGGCGGGTTTGGCAAACGAGGCATCGAGGGCATGCTGAACGCGATCAAATATGCGCGCGAGAAGAAGGTCCCCTATTTCGGAATCTGTCTCGGCATGCAGACCGCGTGCATCGAGTTTGCGCGGAACGTGTGCGGGCTCAAGGATGCGAACTCCAGTGAATTTGACCCGGCGAGCCAGCACCGCATCATCTATAAGCTGCGCGAGCTGCTGGGTGTGGAAGAAATGGGCGGGACGATGCGGCTGGGCGCGTGGACCTGCGTGCTGCAGGAGGATTCGTTGGCGTATCGGGCGTATGGCCAGACGGAGATCAGCGAGCGGCACCGGCACCGTTATGAGTTCAACCGCGAGTATGAGGCGCTGCTGACGGGCGGCGGTCTGCAGATTACGGGTACGACGCCGGACGCGACGTACGTGGAGATTGTCGAGATTCCCGGGCATCCGTATTTTCTGGGGTGCCAGTTCCATCCGGAGTTCAAGTCGAAGCCACTGGAGCCGCACCCGCTGTTCCAGGCGTTTATCGATGCGAGCTATAAGAACCGGGTGGAACGCCTGCAGCCGCAGCCGAGCAAAGAGGTCGTACACTCCTAAGACTGGTTTTGCGAATTGCGCCAGCAACCCGTCCCTCTTACGCCGCATCTGATTCAACGTTCTCAGACCTTATCCCACCTTCGGGTGATCAGGGTGACCGGGTCGTTTGTCCAAATGTGTTCAACAAGTAACAGAGCTGTGATGGACACCTATTGACAACCGAATTTTGGCGGGCCTATTGTGACAGGGTTTCATCGTGAGAACGAGGAGCTTGTACGATGGCGCAGTTTGAATTACAACCTGAGGAATCTGAATTACAGCAGTATGCGGAGCAATGCTGGCAAAAGGCCGGCGAACGGGAACATGAATTGGAGCAAGCGGCTTATGCAGCCGGAGCGGCGATTCGCGCGGGCGAGTACTCGCTCAGCAACCTGGAAGACATTGTGCGCTGGAAATCGGAGCGCGTGGTCCATTACCTGATCGGCAACAGCGAGGCAAAGATCCGGCGGGTGCTGGCAGTTGCCGCCTCACCCGGCAGTTCGACGCGGCAGGCGGTGGAAGCCCTGATGGAGTTGCGCGGCGTGGATCTGGCGATTGCGTCGGCGATTCTGGCGGCGATCGATCCGGAGCGGTATAACGTACTCGATTTTCGGACGCTCGAAGCGATAGGGCATGCGCGGCACGACGTAGAGTTTTACACCGAATACGTTGCATTTTGCCGCCGGCTCGCCGAGAAGGGGCTGGTGAAGCCACAAAGCGATTTACCGGGAGCGACACCGTTGCACGCATTGGAGCGGGCGCTGTGGGAGTGGTCGCGGGTACGCGCTGAGCAGCGAGTCCTCGCGTAACGGCTAGGCGTCCGTTCAGGCAGTATTCCGGCGCAACTCTCGCCAGAGTTTGACCGCACGCGAAGGGCCGCCGGCAGCGAGCCGTGATGCTTAGCCTCGCATCCCTTAGAATCCTCGTTTGAAAAATGCCCCATGCCAGTTGGCCTGGGGCGTTTCTCTTCTGGCCATAGCGACCGCGCTGCGTTTACGCGGCGACTGGCGTGTGCAACTCGATTTGGACCGTGGGAGGATGCATGAGCGTGGCGTGAATCAGGCAGTGATGGACGGCCCGATCCATGCCTGCCCGGTCCACTTCGCTGAGTGCTATGGGCACGTCGACATCGATCTTGAAATTGTCCAGTCGCGCCGGCGGACCGGCCTTCTCCGCAGTGACTCGGATGGAGACCCCCTGGGGCAGGCCTTTCTTTTTGAGGTAGGCCACGGCGTAGAACGCCGCACAGGAGCCGAGTGCCGACAGGAAAAACTCGGGCGGGGTCATGCCTTCGTCGCGCCCGCGGTTTTCCTGAGGCTGATCGCTGATGAGCGTATGTTGCCGCGCGTCAATCTGGAACTTTACCTCGCCGAGATGCTTCACATGAACTTCGATCATGACGTTCTCCCTGTAAAACCCTGCCAGTTCCGACGACAGCCGGACCGCGTGACGGCGGGCTGTCTCTCTGCTGTTACAGGCTATGCGGCGCACGGACAGAAATGCTGTGTCGGCTGACCGTCTTGTGTGTAAGGCGATTACAATCAGAGCCGTGAAGCCATCGTTTGAAATCGGACCCGTGCAGGTTGGCGCGGAGCAGCTGTTTTTGATCGCCGGTCCCTGCGTCATCGAGTCGGAGGCGCACGTGCGACGGATGGCAGAAGCTATTCAACGCATTGCCGGCGATCTTGGAATCCCCTACATCTTTAAAGCGAGCTACGACAAAGCGAACCGGACGAGTGTGAAGAGCTTCCGCGGGCCTGGGCTCCTGGAGGGCACGCGCATCCTGGGACGACTGGCGAAGGATACGGGTCTGCCGGTGCTGACCGATGTGCATGACCCGGCGCAGTGCGAGGTAGCAGCCGAGGCGGTGGACGTGCTGCAGATTCCAGCGTTTCTATGCCGCCAGACAGACCTCCTGGTCGCCGCGGGAAAGACCGGGCGCGCCATCAATATTAAAAAGGGCCAGTTTGTGGCGCCCTGGGACATGACGCATCCGGTAGAGAAGGTGCGATCGACGGGCAATGAGCGCGTGTTTTTGACCGAGCGTGGGGCGAGCTTCGGCTACAACAATCTGGTTGTCGATTTCCGCTCTCTGGCGATCATGCGGGAGATGACTCCGGTGGTGTTCGATGGGACGCACTCGGTGCAGCAGCCTTCGGCGGCGAACGGGGTGAGCGGCGGACAGCCGGAGTTCATTCCCCTGCTTGCGCGGGCCGCGGTGGCTGCGGGCGTGGACGGGCTCTTTCTTGAAGTGCATGACGATCCGGCGCACGCCATGTCGGATGGGGCGAATGCGCTGCGGCTCGATCTGCTGAAGCCGCTGCTGGAGAGGCTGCTGGCGATTCAGAAAGCAGGGGGGTAGGTTCCTCACCGGGTTCCGGAAGGAAGGCGAGACCATGAAGATGACTCTGAATGTTCTGGCAGCCATTGTCTTGTTCATCGCCGCCACACTTGCATGCGCACAGGCGAAAAACCTGGTCACCGCGCACTACAAGAGCGAGTGGACGCGGATTGCGATTCCCCCGACGCACCCGGTGAGCGATATTGCGCAGTGGCATATTGACCCGGCGACGAGGACGATCGTGTGCGACGGCAACGGCGGGCACGAATGGCTGCGCTTCAACAAGGAGTTCAGCGACTTCAAGTTTCACGTGGAGTGGCGGTTCACGAAGCTCGAGGGGAACCCACACTACAACAGCGGCGTTTTCTTCCGGAACGACACGGATGGGGCGATCTGGCACCAGGCTCAGACGACGCCCGAGGGCGGATACATCTTCGGCGAGACCCTGATCGACGGAAAGAAGACATCGTTCAACGAGATGAAAGAGATATCGGAGAATCGTGTGAAGCCGGCGGGCGAGTGGAACACGTACGATATCGAGTGCCGAAGAGACACCTGCACCCTGGCGGTGAATGGCGCCGTCGTGAATACGCTACACACCGGAGTCCTGAAGGGGTATGTCGGCCTCGAATCGGAGGGCTTCCAGATCGAGTTCCGGAAGATCGAGGTCGAGGAGTTGCATTCGTCCGACGCGAGTCCGGGTACACCGCTGGAATGAACGGCTAGTCGGACTTTGGCTTCGCGGCGGGGAGTTTTTTCTTCGGCGGTTCCTGTACGACGATAGTTTCGGCGATGCGGTCGTGGGTGCAGGTGTGGTTCTTATAGAAGAAATATTGAATAAAACCGAAGCCGCCTTCGAGGGCTGAAGCGCCGTAGCCGAGAGCGCGTTCCATGCCCTGCCAGCGTGAGACGCGTGCATGCTCCAAGGAGACGATGCGGATGCGCATCAGCCGCTTGCCGGGCGTGTAGCCGTTGGTGATGCGCACGAAGACGCCGAAGTAAGCAAGCAAGACGACAAATCAGGCAAGGTCGATGGTGCGCTCGAAGTCGAACTTAACCTCAGTGGTGGTGTGCCCGTTGACGGAGCGATAGATCTCTTCGCGGTTGTGGAGCCTCTCCTGGAAGAGGTACTGCAAACCCATCTTTGCCGGGATCCAGATCACCGCAATCAGAACGAAGTCGATGAGGATAGCGATGGCGCGCTGGCGGAAGGTGGCCAAAGGCCTGCCGGCAAGAGCGTGGGCGCGCGCCGCGCCGTGCGCGTCAAATGTGCGGTTGCCTTGGGAGAACATGAAGACACTATAGCCGCGAAGCGCTGAAGGAATTGTCAGGATTGCGGCCGAGTTGCAGGCGGACCCGTGCGGGAGGAGTTAGTCTTGGCTGGTGCATCGGAGCATGGAGATGAATCGAAGAAGATTTGTTGCTGGAGGCGTGGCAGCGGTTGCGGCAGCGGTCGCGGCAAACCGAAGCGGCCTTGCAAACACGGTCGGCGATGCCGCTCAAGCGGCAGGGCCCAATCTCGATCTGAACCGGCATCGATTTGGTGTGAACTATACGCCGTCGCACAACTGGTACTTCTGCTGGAACGACTGGAACCCTGACCCGATCCGGCGCGATCTGGACGCGATTGCGGCGCTGGGCGCCGATCATATGCGAATCATGCTGGTGTGGCCGTTTTTTCAGCCCAATCCGAAGTGGGTGAGCCCGGCGCATCTTGACCGGCTGGATCAACTGATCACGTTGATGGGCGAGCGCCATCTCGATGCGCTGGTCACGGTGTTTACGGGACAGTTGAGCGGCTGGTTCTTTCTGCCGTCGTTTAATCGGTTGTCGGATGGATTTTATACAGACCCGCTGATGTGGGACGCGCAGGAGCTCTTTGTACGCGAGCTGGGGCGGACGTTGAAGCCGCAGGGCAACGTGATCGGGTTCGATTTCGGCAATGAGTTGACAACTTGCTGGCAGGGGCCGATTCCGGCGGGCGACGCGTGGATGAAAAGGATGTTCGCGCGGATGTATGAGGCGTTGCCGGACCGGTTGCACGTGAACGGGCTCGACCATAGCCCGTGGTTCAAGAACGACACGTTCTCGCAGGAGGCGCTGGCGGCGGCGCGGTTTCCGGTGACACATTGCTATCCCTATTGGAGCGAAGCGGTGAAGTATGGCGGGCCGTTTGATCCGCCAAGCGTGCGGATCATGGCGGGGATGACAGCGCTGATTCGCGCGTATGCGGGATCGCAGGAGAAGCCTGTGTGGGTGGGTGAGTTCAATACCTGTATCAAAGAACTGCCGGAGAAGGCGCAGGCGGAGTGGCTGGAGAAGGCCGTGCTGGCTGGAATCGACGAAGGCGTGAACTGGTTTACGTACTGGGACAGCCACGATGTGGATCGCAAATTCGAGTTCAATCCGCTCGAGTACACCCTGGGATTGCTGACCAACGATGGGAAGGTGAAGGAGCAGGGGCGCGTCTTCAAGCAGCTTGTGGCGGCGTATGCCGGCAAACCGGTCGTCTATCCGAAGAAGAGCTTGCCGCCACCGCCTGCGCCGGCAGATCGAACGCAGGACGGGACGTGGAAGTGGGTGCTGGACTGGATGCGGTGGAAAGCGCCGGCCTCCGCATCGTGAAGACCGTGAATCTATGGGGCAGCGCAGGCCGGGAGCCGCGGCCAGCGCCGTCCGATGCACCTGATACGATGACCGCATGTTTGGATGCACCCACTGGAAAGCCTTATTTGCTTTTGTCTGCTTAAGCTTCTCGTTCAGTCTGATCGCAGGGTATGGAGCGGATGCGCAGAGCGCACCTTCCGATCGAGATCGTCTGGAACAGGTGCTCAGCGGCCTGAGCCGCGGGCGCAATGTAGCTCAGGTCGCCATTTCACCGGACGGCAGGCGGCTGGCGTGGATCGAAGGGCCAACTGCAGGCGGCACGATCTGGATTGCCCCCATCGACGACACGAAAAAGACAACGCGCGTCACCGCGGCAACCAAGCCGGGCGAGCGCTGCCGCGAGTCGGAGATTGCGTGGGAGCCGGACTCGAAGGCCCTGGCCTTCTTTTCGGACTGCGCCGCGCCCGACGACCAGATGGATCTGTATCTGTCGCGGCTTGACGGCAATCCCACACGCCGATTGACTGCGCTGCGCGGCTATGAGAGCTCGCCGGCGTTCTCTCCCGATGGAGCGAAGATCGCCTTCCTCTATGTGGAGGGAGCCACGCGGCCAGCCGGTGCGCTGGCGGCGATGAAGCCTCCGTCGGGCGTGATCGGCGAGGATGGTCTCGAGATTCAGCGCGTTGCGATGGTGCAGGCGAATGGGAATGCAGCAGCTCCCGAAGAAGTGACGCCGGCGAAGCTGCATGTCTACGAGTTCGACTGGGCGCCCGATTCGAAGGGACTGGCTTATGTTGCCGCCGATCCGCCGGGCGAAAACAACTGGTGGGTCGCCAAACTCTACACGCAGGGCCTGGGCGGTGAGGTGAAGGCGATCCTGGCGCCGGCTGAGATCGAGGGCCCGCTGCACGGATTGCAGATCGCGGTGCCTCGCTGGTCGCCGGATGGAAAGACCATCGCGTTCATCGGCGGACTGATGAGCGACCAGGGAGCAACGGGCGGCGACGTGTGGATTGTGCCCGCGGGAGGCGGAGTCCCGCGCGATCTCACCGCACGCAGGCCGACGTCGCCGACATGGATCGAGTGGGGCGACGATGAGCACATTTTCGTGAGCGAGCTTGCCGGCGGAAACGCCCAACTGGTTCGGTTTCGTGTGCAGGGCGATCGAATAGGCGAGAGTGTGGCAACGACGTTCGGTTCGCCGATCTTCAGCATTCCAGGCACGGTGAGCGATGGGCGGCTCGAGATGAGTCTGTCTTCGACGGCGGATCGCTCGATGTTTGTCTTTGATGCGAGCACCTTCGAGCGGCCGATGGAGATCTACGCGGCAAAGCCAGGCACGGCGATGACGTCAGGACTCGAGGGAGTTATTCAGTTGACGCACCTCAACGATGGGATTGAGCCGGCATGGGGCACATCGGTCTCGCTCTCGTGGAAGAGCGACGCGTTTCGCGTGCAGGGCTGGCTGATGCTGCCTAAGGACTACGATCCGGCCAAGAAGTATCCATTGATTGTGGAGGTGCACGGCGGGCCGGCGGCGGCGATTGGGGCGCAATGGGGATCGCGCGGCGGGATCAGCGCTCAGGCGCTGTCGGCGGCGGGATACTTTGTGCTGCAGCCCAACCCGCGCGGAAGCTACGGCCAGGGCGAAGAGTTTACGCAAGCGAACCGGAAGGACTTCGGCTACGGCGATCTGCGCGACATCATGGGCGGTGTGGATGCGGTGCTGGCCAAGTATCCTGTCGATCCGAATCGCGTGGGTTTGACCGGCTGGAGTTACGGCGGCTTTATGACGATGTTTGCCGTGACGCAAACGAACCGGTTTAGGGCGGCGGTGACGGGCGCGGGCATCTCGGACTGGCTGAGCTATTACGGAGAAAACTCGATCGACCAGTGGATGATTCCCTACTTTGGCGCATCGGTGTATGACGATCCCGCGGTGTACGCGAAGAGCTCGGCGATCGACTTTATCAAGCAGACGAAGACACCGACGCTGGTGGTGGTCGGCGACCGGGACGGAGAGTGTCCCGCGCCGCAGTCGTACGAGTTCTGGCATGCGCTGCGAGATGAGCACGTGCCCGCACAACTGGTCGTCTACCCGAATGAAGGCCACGGATTTGTTGACCCGGAGCACCGGCGCGACGTGATGGAGCGGACCGTGGAGTGGTTTGGGCGGTACATGCCGCCGTCTTAGGGTGTATCGACCTGATTCAGGCGTGCGACACGTGCTGGCCTGCTCGCCAACCCAGGCGCTCGGAGTCTATTCAATATCGTAAAGTTGGACCCCTGTAGGGCAGGCGGGACCGGTCGCTTTGCCCTGATACACTTGCCTTTGGAGAAGAATCGAAGCGTTGCGTGGAGAGGGCCAGACGAAAGCGCCACTTTTGCGGCCAATGGCCCGGGTGACTGATGCCCACCGGGCGGACCCACGCCACCTCAAACTCAGATTGCCTGGCGCGTTCAGAACGACCGTTCCGCGGTTCGTTGCGTGGAACGGGGAGGATTCATGCGGCGGTATTTGAAGCGGTTTCAGAGTAAGTGCGGCCTTTGGGGATTTTTGCAGGATCGACGGCTCCCTGTTGGTCGCTTGGACTTGAAGGCCGCGGTTTCGCTCGGTAGCTGCTCTGGAACAGCTGTATCGCTTATTCTCTTGTTCTGCTTGGCTATACCGGCAGGAGTTTCGATCACCGGCTGCGTCCGGAACCCGGCAGGAAACTATTGCAACGGTCTCGGCTACGGCTTGAAGGACACACAGCTGTATTCGCTTGACCTGGAGCCGAGGACGACGGGGATCTCCCTGGCATTCGGGCAGACGCGCCAGATCACCGCTCCGACGGGCAAGACATGCAAAGGTAGCTCGGTAACCGTCTCGACGTACTCGTACGGTACGACCAATAACCAAATCGTCGACCTCTCGCCCACCGGGAATATCTGTGCCGGCCGCTGGAACCGCAACTCCGGGGGCGGCATTGCCGACTACACCATCTGCAATGTTCCTTCTCCATTGCCGAGTTCCGGCGGCTTGCCCTACTCGAGCGCCTACGTCACGGCCTCGGCGGAATCGGTCTCATCGAATCCGGTGCAAGTGTATGTCCATGCTCCGGTTAGTGCGATCACGCTGGCGCTCGGGAGTCAGCAGGCGTGCTACTCCAAGGGTTCGGTCACTCAGCTGGATTCCGAGGCCTGTTACGCGAGCAACGGCCAACAGTACGAGCTGTGCGCGCCGTCGACGGTGACGAACTACTCCTGCTCGGCGGGGCTGCCGCCGGGGGTGACCGCTGTCCCAGACTGCTCGAACGCAATTGGCGTGGCCACCTATACGGTAGGGACAGCCTCCGTCGCGAGCATCAATGCCGTGACCAACCAAATCACTGCAGACTTGCCGGGGACCACGGCGATCACAGCTTCGATCGCGGGGTCGGGCTCGTCGGCAGGATACTTCTCGACCTGCTCGCCCCAATCGATTGCAGTCACTCTGGCCAATGGCACGACGACAGGCGTGGTCACCCAGGGCGTGCAGCAGAACCTGACCACCACGGTGATCGACACTGCCGGCAATCCAATCACCGGACTCACGCTGGACTATCAATCGACCAATCCGCTGGAGATCACCGCGGGCGCGGGAGGATCAATCAACGCAGCGTTCCCTGGTTCTGCATCGGTGTATGCGATCTGTCAGCCATCGACCTGCAATCCGACCCCGATCAATCAGGTAGGGGCAGGAGGCGGCACAGGTCTCTCGATCTCGAGCAACGCGGTCAACATTACGACGCCTGGAACAGCAAGCGATTACGTGTGGTTTTCCGCTCCAGGACAGTCGCAGTATTTCGTGCCGGTCGAATTGCTCACTGGCACAGTAGGCTCGACGGTGCGTTTGCCGTACGTCCCCAACTCGATGCTGATGGACCAGAGCGGTGTCAATCTGTACTTCGGCTCGTCGCATGAACTGATGATCTACGGCACGACTTCCAACGCTCTCACGAAGCAGGATCCGAACGTGCCGGGCGTGGTGCTGGCGGCGGCACCGAACGGTCAGACCATCCTGATTAACGATCAGGTGCGACAGGTCTTTTACATCTACGCCACCATAGGCTCGGTGACCGCGACGTTCGGGGGCATGGGGACGGCTGCGCAGTGGACGCCGGACGACAAAACGCTCTACATCACCGACAGTGCTGCGGCAGGACCGGGACATTCCGACACCCTCTACGTCTACAACGCCAACACCGGATGGACGACTTACGATCTGACCTCGTCCGGTGGCGCGGAACATCTGGCGATCATGGTGCCGGGCGTGGGCGCGTACCTGAGCGGCAATCCGACGGTGGCTCATACGTGGTGCCCGACGGGTACGGTGGGCAACTATGCCAGCATGGTCTTCTATCCGCAAGGCGATTCCGTTGCGGAGGAGAATGACATCCTCGCGGCTACAACAGATGGCCAGCATATCCTTGGCGCGAGCTATGCGGGCGGCGGCGTGACGTTGAATGACCTCTCGGTATCGATTCCGACAACAACGAGCCCGAGCGGTGTTCCAACTCCCGCTGAATGCTCTGTATCTTCGGCGGGCGTGCTTTCGCCGCTGACGATCACCCACACGGTGAATCCGCCCCAATCCCTCACCGTCAATGCGACGAGCGTGAATCAGATTCTGACTTCCCCTGCCGGAGTGGCGCAGGGTTCGACCGCCGCCGCAACAAACCTGAGCTTCATTACATACAACGGAACGACGCCGGGAGCGACACTGCCCTACTACACGCAGGCCATTGGCAGCGCCGCGCCTGGAACTGTCGGGTACCTCACCCTGACCGGAGCGTCGGCGATCACAGCTCCGGTAGCGGGTGCGTTCAGTCCCGACGGCACGTTGTTCTTCGTCTCGACCTCGGGCGACAATCAGATCCACTACATCAACACAACGAACTTGCAGGACACGCAGCAGATCAGCCCGAATCTGCCAGCGTGCACTTCGGGATCCGATCCGAACTGCACGATTACAACGCCGCAGACGACTCCGGTTCCGGCGACGGCGATTGCGGTGAAGCCGCGGTCCACGACCTAGTTCAGACGCACGAGGCTCCGCGTCCGCTTCGACGTCAGGAGCCTCGTACACATCGCCGCTCACGCACATCCCGCACGATAGAATCGAAGCATGATCAAGGGCATCTCGTTCCTGCGCCCAGCCGAGGGTAAGGCGGTCTACGACCGTGTGTCGAGCTTTTTGTCGGCGCTGGGTTTCGCAAGCGGTAAAGGGTGGAACGAGCCGGGCAGCCGGGGCGCGGCTTTCCTGGCGCCGTTGGGCAACTTCGAAGTAGTCGAGGGCCAGTTCCCTTCCACGGCCGATGTGCTGGTGGAGGTGACGGAACTCGACGCCATGCATCAGGCAGCCGAGACATGGATCAAGGCACAGGGCGGCGGACCCACACCAACGACGCTCTCGGCAATCACCGAGACCCACTGGAAGTCGCGTATCTTCACGGTCGAGCCGGAGAAGGGATTTGCGTTTAGCTTCTGGGCGTGGACCGATCCGGTGAAAGGCAAGCCGGTCGCCATCGAGGGCGACCTATCGGCGGCTGGGATGAAGTTTGCCATCGTGGTGGCGCGCTGGAATGCGGTGATCACCGAACGGCTGCTAGAGGGGGCGCTCGATGCCCTGCTCCGCAGCGGGGCGAAGCGTGAGGACATCGACGTGGTGCGCGTGCCGGGGGCGTGGGAGATTCCCGGGGCAGCGCGCACGATCGCCGAGCAGAAGAAGGTGGACGCGATTGTGCCGCTGGGCTGCCTGCTGCGCGGCGAGACTGCGCACTACGAAGCGATCTACAACGAAGTGTCGCGCGGCATCGGGCAGTCGCAGCAGGAGACGGGGATTCCGCACAGCTTCGGCGTATTGACCTGCGAGACGCTGGAGCAGGCGCTGAATCGCGCCGGGATCAAGGCTGGGAACAAGGGCTTCGAAGCCGCCGTGGCAGCGATCGAGATGGTGAGTCTGAAGCAAAAGCTGGTTGCACGAGGCCCGGCTTGACCGCGGCGACTCGGCGCAAGTCGCGCGAACTCGCCATGCAGATGCTGTTCCAGGCCGACGTGGGCAAGCAAACGCCCGAGCAGGTCAGCGCCACATTCTGGAGAGCCGGCGACAAAGTCGAACCGGAGGTGCAGGGGTTCGCCGATGACCTTTTTCGGGTGGCGATCGAGAACCGGGAAAAGATCGATGAGCTGATCGTTGCCAACTCGAAGCATTGGCGGCTCGAGCGTATGCCGGCGGTGGATCGAAATCTGCTGCGCATGGCCGTGGGCGAGATGCTCGGATTCAAAGGGACGCCGTTTCCGATTGTGATCAACGAGGCGCTGGAGATCGGGAGGCGTTACTCGGGGCCGGAGTCGATCAACTTCCTCAACGGCTTGCTCGATGCCGTGGCCCACAGCCTTTTGCCCAAATAGCGGATGCAACAGATGGCACGACGCCGGCGTCCAAGCAACAGGAAATTGCGGTGCAGTTATCCTCAGCACGACACTTTGCGGATTGTGCTGCGTCGTCGATAATTTGCACTGCAGTTCAGCATACAGGCGTACCATTGAGCCTGATACGTTCGGGCGTTGCAGCAGTGAAAGGAGAAATTTCGCTATGGCAGACGACAGCAGGGCACAAGGATTGGCATGGTTTCTGGCGGGCATCGGCGTAGGCGCCCTGATCGGCATTCTGTATGCGCCCAAGAGCGGCCGCGAAACGCGCGACGACATCGCGCAGGGAGCCCGCGAGGGAACCGAGTATCTGCGCGCCAAGAGCAGGCAGGCCGCGCAGCAAGTCGGCACGCTGGTGGACAGAAGCAAGGAACAGTTCGGCGACTATGTGGATCGTGGACGCGAAGTGGTCGACCGTGGTCGAGCGCAGTGGGAAGAGTTCGTGGAGCGCGGCAAGAGCCTGGTGGGCGACCAGACGACCCGCGTGGCTGCAGCTGTTGAAGCGGGTCGCGAGGCTTATCGCACAACGACGACCGAGGCTCCCGCTGAGTAGTTCTTGCCAGCCGGCAACTGCGGCGCGCTGTTCCTTCCGGAGCGAAGCGATTCATGTGCTCGCTCCGGACTTCTCCTTGCTGAAGTCGAGTGCGCGGCCATCCTGCGCGATCTTCCGGTGGCAAACGTGAATAACGAAACCCTTCTGCTCATCTTTGTTGCCTGTACCGGTGCGGCCGTGCTGTTGCAGGCGATTGTTCTGCTGTCCATGTTGCTGACCGCCCGCAAAGCGCTCAAGTTCGCCCAGGAGCAGTCCGAAGAACTGCGCTCGAACGTGCTGCCGCTGGTCAAGGACACAAAGGAGCTACTGACCCGCGTGGGTCCCAAGATCGAGTCGGTCGCGAGCGATGTTGCGGTGCTGGTCAACAAGATACGAGAGCAGAGCACGAAGGTAGAGGCCTCGGCCGGCGACGTCCTGGAACGCGTGTACAGGCAGACCAGCCGCGTGGACACAATGCTGACCCATGCGCTGGACACCGTGGATCGCACCGGCGCCGTCGTGGCCGAAGTGATCAGTTTGCCGCTGCGCCAGTTGGTGGGATTTGCGGCCTTTGTACGCGCAGCGATCGGCGGTTTTCGCAGTGCCCCGGTGCGCTCCCAGACGACCGAACCACGACCTACCCACGCGGCCGCCGACAAAGATCTTTTCGTCTAACCCATAAAACTGGCACAGAAAGGATGAGTGTGCTCATGCGGCGACTCATGGTTCTGCTGTTTTTGCTCGGCGTTCCGGCGACAGTGGTGTTGGCCGAATCGACGCCGAGCCCTGCCCTGCTGGTGCTCTCGAAGCAGGACCATTCGATCGCGATCGTCGACCCGCACGATTTGCATGTGGTGGCAAAGGCTCCGGTTGGCGACGATCCGCACGAGGTGATTGCGTCGACGGATGGACGCACGGCGTATGTGTCCAACTACGGGTTCGGGCAATTCAACACACTGACCGAAATTGACATGGTCGGACAGAAGCGCGTCGGGACCATCGATCTGGGCGCGTTGCGCGGGCCGCATGGGTTGGACTTTGCCGGCGGCAAGCTGTGGTTCACTGCGGAGGCGGCGAAGTCAATTGGCAGCTACGATACGGCGACAGGAAAGATCGACCGCATTATCGGAACCGGGCAGAACCGCACACACATGGTCTATGTGTTCCCCGATAGCAAACGCATCGTGACGACCAACGTGAACTCGGGCACGATCACGGTGCTGGACAAGACGGAAGGCGCTGCCGGTGGGCAGGCTGGGCCGCCGCCGGGAATACCGCCACCACAAGCGGGCGCGCAAGGCGGACCGCCGCGGCGTATGCCGGGACCTCCGGGCGGCGACTGGAATGAGACGGTGATCCCAGTGGGCAAGGGCGACGAGGGTTTCGACGTGTCGCCCGATGGCAGAGAAGCGTGGACGGCGAACGCGTGGGATGGCACCGTCTCCGTGGTCGATCTCGCCGCTCTGCGTGTGACCGACACGATCAAGGCCAACGTGCCTGGAGCCAACCGGCTGAAGTTCACTCCGGATGGAAAGCTGGCCCTCGTTTCGTTGCTGGGGAGTCCGGAGCTGGTGGTCATCGACACCGCGACTCACGCCGTGATCAAGCGGCTGCCGATCGGGCATGGGGCGGCGGGGATTCTGATTGAGCCGGGCGGAAAGCGCGCCTTCGTCGCCTGCACCCCTGACAGCTACGTTGCGGTGATCGATCTCGGGACGCTCACGATGGTCGGAAAAATCGATGCGGGCGGAAATCCCGACGGGCTCGCGTGGGCCGTGCAGAAGTGAGCTGGATTCAGGGAAGAGCGAAGGCCGGGACGCGATGTCCCGGCCTTCTCGTTTGCGGTGATGCAGGCTACTGCTCGTCGAACTCGATGACCTGAATCGACAGCCCCGGCACGGTATGACGGAAGCTGGCGCTCACATCGTGCAGGGTCGACTCGACGGGCACGATGCGATCAGGATCGTCGATGGAGTTCGTCTCCTGCGTGTCGTTCGCGTGCAGGCTGACGAGCTTGGCCGTCGAGGCGAGTTTGGCTCCGTCGATGTGAAGGTCAACCGGCTGCGCATCCGTCGATCCGTTGACGAGCTTCAGATACAGCTGCTTCTTTGCCGCGTTGCCGGTGATGGAGTAGAGCAACTTCGGTCCCGCATTTTTGAGTTCTGACCCCAGCACCTGATCGCCGAGATAGGACCCGAACAGCACCTGCGCGTAGTAGGCCGGTGAGCCGTAGCTCTTCATGCCGTTGTAGCCGATCAGATCGGTCTCCCACTGCATGCCGCCAGGATCGACGCGCACCAGCAGAGGAGCGTAGGCGGCCATCACTACAATGTCGCTGTTGCGTTCGAGGCCGGTCATCCAGGCAGCATCGCCCAGAGCCGCGCCGAAGTTGGGGGTAGGGAAGCCTTCGCGCGTGGCCCACTCGCCGACGAAGATCTTGGGGCCATTGCGGTCGGCTTTGTCATAGCGGCCTCCGTCCCAGCGCGGCGCCGCCGAGTCAAGGGCAGGCGGATTATAGTGTGTGGCGTCGTGGAAGTTGTCGGTAGCACGCACGTAAAAATGCTCGTCGAGCACATCGGGCTTGAGGCCTTTGACGGGCGCCGTGACGATGAGCTGCAGTTCGGGGTATCTTGCCTTGATGGCCTGGTAGAAGGGCGGGCAGCGCTCCTGGTAGCTGCCGGAATGGTCGAGCCAGTCTTCGTTGCCGATCTCGACATAGGTGAGCTTGAAGGGCGCGGGATGGCCGTCTTTCACGCGCTCGGCGCCCCACTTGGTATCCGGGCCACCGGTCACATATTCGATCTCGTCGAGCGCGTCCTGAATGTAGGGACCGAGCTGATCGGCGTGAACGTGTTCGCCGCGGAGCGAATAGCCGGCATAAACGGCGAGCACGGGATTCATCTTGAGGTCTTCGCACCATTCGAGGAATTCAAGAAGCCCCATGCCGTCGGACGAGTGATAGAACCACGGGCTGGGATGTGTGGGACGGTCGACCCAGGGGCCAATGGTCTTCTTCCAGTCAAAACGGTCGACGATGCGATCGCCTTCAAGGTAATTGCCTCCGGGGAAGCGCAGGAAGTTCGGATGCATCGCGGCGAGTTTCTCCATCAGGTCGATGCGATTGCCGCCAATGCGATTGTGGTAGGTGGGCGGGAAGAGTGAGACGAGTTGCAGCCAGAGCGTCCCGGCGTGGCCGACCGTGAGAATGAGATGGTTCTTGACCGAAGGCGGAACGTCGGCGGTCTTGAGAGTGAACTCGTATTGCTTCCAGTCCGCGCCAATGGACGGAACGGTTGTGGTCGTGATGACCTTGCCGCTGTCGTCGCCGACGAGGCTGATGCGGACCGGCCCCAAATCGGATGCAGCGGCCTTAGCATAGAACGAGCCGTTGTAGGTTGTGTTGGGCCGCAGAGCGAAGCCCCAGTAGCCAGGGTTGAGCGCGCCCGCCTGATTCTTCGAGTCCGCCTGCGCAATATCGATGCGGAGACTCGCAGGCAGCGCCGTGCTGGGACCCGTGGAGGTGTCGCGGTGTATTTTGGCGGCAGCATTTCCGTTTTCGTAGAGATACCAGTAGGGGATTCCGCTCCAGTCGCTGTGGAGGCTGCGGTTGCGGACCATCTCGGCGTAGAGGCCGCCGTCGTAGGAGTAGTTGATCTCTTCGGTCATGAGGCCGTAGAGGGTAGGGCTGACGGGATGGACAGGCTGGTCGGCGTGGATGGTAAGGTTCGCGGGAGTTTGTGCGGAAAGGAGAGCGGCGGCCAAGGCGAGGACGGCAGTGGCCACAAGTCGAGCAAACGTTTTCTCGGGCATCGAATATTCTCCGGATTTTGGTGACGGGCCAGTATAACGCGAGGAGCCACGAGGGCTAAGAACTTCAGTCAAGGGAGGCTTGGGAGTGCTTGCGCGGCCCTTTATTGCCCGCTTCGTTTGCGTTTGAAGACCGCGCCCCAGCTGACGATGACGCGCGCCTGAAACTGCTCGCTGACGCCGGAGTTGAGTCCGATCTGCGCGTTTTCCAGCTCGACCTGGCCATTGCGAAACGGGATGACGAGACCTTCCTCGATGCTTACGGCTTGCTGGCCAGCGGAGACTTCGTGCTGCAATCCCAGAAAAAATGCCGTGCCACGCTTGTCGAGGGTGCGGAAGTAGTCGAAGTCGGTGAGGTAGTCGGTGCGCGGATTCGCTGCCGAGACGCCGACGCCAGCGGCGAGGGTCACATTCAGTACGGCGAGGTTGCGGCCCCACACCAGCTGTGGCGCGGCCGTTGCTCCCACGCGGCCGCCATCTCCGCCGCGAACCAACGCTGCGCCACGCGGAGCGAGAGTCAACTCGAATCCGCCCTTTTGCAGAATTTGCTGGCGCAGGACGAACTCGAATTCATTGCCGAAATGCGTGGCACGATCGTGATTCGGGGCTTCGGAATCGAGCAGGTTGACCAGCACACTCAAGTCGGTCCGCGGCGAGAACGGCGCGTAGGAGAGGACGGCAGGAATGTACCGGCCATCCTTGAGTGATTGGAAGCCAACCTCGGTTTCGATGCATCCGCCGCAGACGGGCGGCGGGCTGAAAACGAAGGTCGTCCCATAGTCGGAGACTGAGGCGTTGAGCGGCTGCGGAGTGGACGCTTGTTGGGCGAGCGCACCAATCCCATTCAGGGATGTGAACGCTATGCCAGCCAGTGCCAGTGCAATTGGGCGGTGTCGCCACATCATGCTGGAGCGCATTGTACGCGCAGGGCATAAAGGCAATATGGGAGCGACCGAATGCCGACTACAGGATCCAGCCACCGCCGACAACTTCGTCGCCATCGTAGAAGACGGCGGATTGGCCGGGGGTGACTGCCCGCTGCGGCTCGTCAAAGATCGCGAGCACGGAAGCGCGAACTCCATCGGACATTCTCGCCGCTCCTAAGAAATCGGCCGGCGCTGCCTTCTTGCCTGGTCCTGATACTGGGTTCGATGCGGCGGAGTTCGAGCCGGCTCCAGAATCTGTGGCAGTCAACGTCGCGCCTGCCCGCGCATCTTCAGAGTCTGTCGCCGGACTGATGGAGGCCCAGGCGGGCTCGTGGCGATGACGAATCTTGATCTTCACACGCATCGGGCCGGTCAGCGCGGGAATGCTGATCCAGTTGACGCGGTTGGCGCGCAGGGTGCGCGTGGCGAGCTCGGCATCGGCTCCCACGGTGACGCGGTGGCTGGCCGGATCGATATTGAGCACGTAGAGCGGCGAAGGCGACGAGACCTTGAGCCCCTTGCGCTGGCCGACGGTGAACCCGGAGATGCTGTTGTGATGGCCGATGACTTCGCCGCTGCTGGCAACGAGCTCGCCGGCCGTATCGGGCATCTCCCTTCCCTGCTCTTCGAGATAGGCGGTGAGGAACTGCTTGTAGTTGCCGCCGGGGATGAAACAAATTTCCTGAGAATCGGGCTTCTCGGCCAGGGCAAGGCCGTGGCGGCGCGCGACTTCGCGCACTTCGGGCTTGGTCATGTGGCCTAGCGGGAAGAGCGTGTGCGCAAGCTGCTCCTGGGAGAGACCGAAGAGGAAATAGGTCTGATCTTTGGCCAGGTCGGCGGGACGCTTGAGAATCCAGCGCTGGCGTGCGGGGTCGTACTCGTTGACCGCGTAGTGGCCAGTGGCGATGCGGTCGGCGCCGATGGAACGGGCGGTCTTGAGCAGCTGGTCGAACTTGATGTGGTCGTTGCAGAGCGAACACGGGATGGGTGTGCGGCCTGCCAGGTACTCGTCGACAAAGGGACGGACCACATCGCGCTCGAAGCGCTCTTCCTGATTCACGACGTAGTAGGGGATGCCGAGGTGGGTAGCGACACGGCGGGCGTCATACACATCATCGAGGGAACAGCAGCGGCCGGCCTTCGGAGCGTCCGGAATGCCGTGCTTGCCGGCCAGGCGAGTCTGGTCCCAGAGCTGGAGGGTGAGGCCGACGACGTTGACGGCGGGCTGGGTCTCGTCGTCGCGGGGCCCCACGCCGCGAGACCCGTCTCTGCGGGCAAGGATCGCCGCAACCGTCGAGGAGTCAACCCCTCCGGACATGGCAACGGCGATGGTGGTGTGCTGCGACATGGGGAAGAAAAGCGATCTCTTCTATTGTCCCATCATTGGGCCTGCGAGGCGAGTGAAGTCCGGCCTTGAGCCTTAATCGATCGGGGTGCCTTGGGTCGCGGGGTTGATGTAAGCAACGAGGGCCTTGCCGAAGCAAGGCCTCCGTTGGAAAGAAAGAATAGGGTAAGTAGCGGGATCATGCTTCTTACCAGCCGAAGAAGCCGTCGTCGTCGCCCGGTGCGAGCGCGACTCCGCGGAGCACTTCGCCGGCTCGGGCGCTGCGAAGGGTGAAGAATTGCCCGAGAAAGCCTTCGCCGGAGGGCAGGGTCGAGTCGCTGACGCGATCGGTGACCTTCACCAGCTTGTTGGGATCGGCTCCCGTATCGCCGTTGGCGCTGATCGTCGATGTGATGGCAAAGATGGTCACAGTGCCGTCGAAGTTGTGACGGCCGACGATGTTGCGGCAGCCGCCCGTCGCCGGATTGAGTGAGGAAGGATAGTCGTCGATGCTATACGGCACCCCGATGTTCAGCCCGTCCTGCAGCACGTATTGCATCACCCAGGTGCCGTTGATCAGACGCCATTTCTGCAGGCCTGCGGTGGCCAAGGATTGGGCGTCGGCCACGTTGCCATTCACTGCCGGCGTCACAAGGGTGCCGTCACCCTCATCGCACACATAGAGCGTGTTAGCGTTGGCGAACCAAATGGCGAAGGGAAAGGCGGTGCTCGTGCTGGCGGTTGTGCTCGGAAATCCGGGCAGGATGGTCAGCGGCACCGTCGCGAGATCGGCAGCGGAGCCAGTGGGCAATGTGCCTGCGGTGCCCGCCTGATACACGGTGTTGATGCCGTTGCCACCGCTGCCTTTGGTGACGTAGAGCGTGTTGTCGAAGATGGTAATCCCGCGGAAGTTCGTGTCCTTGCCCAGCTTGTCCGTGCCGAATTCCAGACGTCCGATCATCTGAATGTTCGGAGGAAGCGGCGGCGTCAGACCGGGGTAGAGTAATTCGGCGCCGGTGGCGTTCGCAAGATCGATGCCGTCGAATGTTGTCGACATCTGCTTCTTGGAGAGGTTGCCTGAGTTGTCGTTGCCGACCATGTAATAGAGGCCGTTGCCGCCTTTGATTGCCCCGCGGCCGTTATCGCCGCTGAACGCATTGCCGTCGGTGATGCTGAGGTGTCCATTGGCATCCACTTCGGCGACACCGCGATAGTAGGCCGCAGGAACCACTGGATTGCTGGAGAAGGTCGTGATGACGGGATTGGTCGGATCGCAGACGCCCGGGGTGTTGGAGGCCGAAACATCGAGCAGGCTAGGCGTAGTCGGAGACACTGTGGACCCGCCGCAGCCGATGCCGCCGACGTATCCCATGAAGGTGATCGAGTGCCCGTCGACGGAGCGATTCAAAGCGAGCTCCGACTTAGAGCTGAAGCTGGTGACTATCTTGTCGGTGGGGATGGGGAACGTCCCCAGCGTCCAGCCATCGGTCGTGATGTCGTCGAGGAAGATGGGCGACGTGACGCCGAAGCTGCCGTCGGAGTTTGCGTTGTTCCAGACGTTGTGGGTATCGAAGAGGTTCGGGTATTCGCCGTCATCGCTCGCGACGCCGCACGGGACGGTCACGGGAGTGGTGCCACCGGTGGTGGTCGGAACATTGATGGTGAGCCCGCTTGTCCCGCCCTTGCATCCCAGGGGCAGCGTCTCGCCGACGGTGATGGTCGAGGCCTTCCCTTCATAAACACTGCGGCTGACAACCAGTGTGCCAGGCACGAAGTGGAAGCCCTAGTCGAAATCCTGAGAATTGTTCTGTTGCGCGTTTAATCTAGCCGGTGATCCCGCAGTAACAGCCAGGATCAAGGTCGGAGCGATAAGCAGAAGCTTATTCAACGGATTGACCTCCGTGCCCAAAAATACAGACCACGGATGCCGCTCAAATGAACAGGGGAAGAAAGAAACATGAGTGCACGGTAAACAATTCAGCACTGGGCGTCGAGGCAGTGGAAATGCAGGCAGCGAGCCGTCCCAGGGCACCTGATTCACGCCATCGCATGTATCCGCTGTCTGTCCCGGCGCTGCTAGCCCAGTGTTCCAGCCGCCACCGGCGAGATTGCCCGCAGGTGCTCGACCGCTTCGGGCAGGACACGGAGAACATGATCGACATCGGCGCCGGTGGCGGTCTTGAGCAGGCTGAAGCGCAGGCTGGCGCGGGCGCGGATTTTGTCGAGGCCCATGGCCATGAGAACGTGGCTAGGCTCGGTGGCGCCGGAGTGGCAGGCCGATCCGCCGGAGACAGCGACGCCCTTGAGGTCGAGTGCGATGACCAGCGCTTCGCCCTCGAGATGATCGAACCAGATGTTAGTGGTGTTGGCGACGCGGGTCACCGGCTTGCCACCGGCTTCGGCGCCGTTGAGCCCGGTGCCGGGAATGCGCAGGACTTCGGCTTCGAGGCGGTCGCGCAGCCTGGCGAGTCTTTCCATGGTCCCGTTGGCCAGAGAGTGCATGGCAAGCTCGGCAGCCTTGCCGAGTCCGACGATGCCAGCTACGTTCTCGGTGCCGGCGCGGCGACGACGCTCGTGGCTTCCGCCGACGAGCAGAGACTCGACGGGCGTGCCGCGGCGCACGAACATCGCGCCGACCCCCTTTGGTCCGTGCATCTTGTGCGCGCTGATCGAGAGCAGATGGCAGCCGATGTTGCGAACGTCGATGGGAACTTTGCCGGCGCCCTGCACCGCATCAATATGGAAGAACGTGCTGGACGCACGGGCAATCTCCCCGATTTCTTCGACCGGCTGTAAAACGCCGGTCTCGTTGTTCGCCAGCATCACGCTGATCAGGCGCGTCTCGGGACGGATGGCCCGCTGAATGTCGGCCGGGTCGATGAGACCGCTGGGTTGAGGCGCGACAAATGTCACCTCGACGCCGCGTTCGGCGAACCGCTGGGCCGCCTGCAGAACGGCGGAATGTTCGATGGCCGTTGTAATGAGGTGATCGCCTGGACGCAGAAGGCCGAAGAGCGCGGCATTGTCGCCCTCGGTACCGCCGGAGTTGAACACCACTTCCGCATCATGGCAGTGGAACAGCGCGGCGACGATTTCGCGAGCTTGGTCGACCGCAGTGCGCGCCTGCTGGCCATGGAGATGGATCGAGGAGGCATTACCAAAGTGCTCCATCCAATAGGGACGCATCGCCTCGTACACCTCAGGAAGCAAAGGTGTTGTGGCGTTGGCATCCATATAGACGCGGGCAAAGGATGGAAGCGGGGAAGACATCGAAGCGTCCATTTCCAAGGCTAGCATAGGGTTGCAAGCAGGGTTCAGAGCAGTTCCCAGAGCGCTTTTCCGGTTCCGATTCGAGAAAAGAGCGATGTCCGGAATGGGCTCCCAGGGCGTTGACCCTTCGCACTTTAGGGCTCGAAGGAGGAGCGAAACAGGATCGTCCCTCAAAAGAGGCAGGAGTTTGTTGTTTTTTTGCGAGAAGTCCTCGGTTATCTTGGAGAAAAGCCGCTTCTCCGTGGCTTCCGGTAGTCTGCTGTTCCCTGTGCATTGCACCCTAACTTAGTTGATTCATTAGAGGGATCTACGTGAAAAATCATCCGCAAAAGCAGTTGACCATCGCCGTGGTCGGTTCCGGATATGTGGGCCTTGTGGCCTCTGCGTGCTTCGCGGAGATCGGGCACCGCGTGATCTGCGTGGATAATGACGAGTCCAAGGTGAAGACACTTCAAGCCGGCGGCGTCCCCATTCACGAAGACTATCTGCCGGAGCTGCTGAACCAGCACCGGGGCGGGCTGCTCGAGTTCACAACGGACTTGCGCAGCGCGGCTCAGGCGGCGCAGGCGATCTTTATCGCCGTTGGAACGCCGCAGAGCAAGACAGGTAGCGCGGACCTGTCGTATGTCGACGCCGTCGCCAGTGAGATTGCCCGGTCCATCGATGGCTACAAGGTGATCGTCGAGAAGAGCACCGTCCCGGTTTACACAAATGAGTGGATCCGTCGGGTGGTTGAACGCAACGGCGTGCCCAAGGATCATTTCGACGTGGCTTCGAATCCTGAGTTCCTGCGCGAGGGAACTGCGGTGGTCGATTTTCTGTATCCCGACCGCATTGTGGTGGGAGCGGCCACCGACCGGGCGTCGGAGTTGCTGCAGCAAATCTATGCGCCTTTGACTTCGGGAGAGTACTATCGCCGCGCGAACCGGATTCCCGGACCGTTCAGCGAAAACCAAATCCCTCCGTTGCTGCTGACATCGACCAAGGCCGCAGAGATTATCAAGCACGCGTCGAATGCGTTCCTGGCCACGAAGATATCCTTCATCAACGTAGTGGCGAACATCTGCGAGGCGGCCGGAGCCGACGTGGAGGAAGTAGCCAAAGGCATCGGACTCGACAGCCGCATCGGCAACAAGTTTTTGCGTGCCGGCGTGGGCTACGGCGGCTCGTGCTTCCCGAAGGATGTGGCGGCTTTCCGGAACGTGGCGGAGTTAGTGGGCGTCGATTTCGGTTTGCTGCATGAAGTCGAGAAGATCAACGAGGAGCAGAAGCAGCGCTTCTTCCAGAAGGTGCGGTCCGCACTCTGGACGTTCCGCGGCAAGAAGATCGGCGTGCTGGGCCTGGCGTTCAAAGGCGGCACCGACGACATCCGCGAGTCACCGGCGATCGATATCGTGCAGAAGTTGTTGAGCGAAGGATGCTTGATCAGTGCCTACGATCCGGCGGCAGAGCCACGTGCTAAAGAGGTGATTCCTCCGGGACCGCAGATGCGCTATGTGGACAGCCCGTACGCTGCCGCACAAGATGGCGACGCTTTGCTGATTCTGAACGACTGGAGCGAGTTTGCCGAGCTGGACCTGGCCAAGCTGCACTACACGCTGCGCTACCCCATCGTCATCGACGGGCGAAACCTCTACGATGCAGGGGCGATGACTGAGGCTGGATTCACCTATCTAAGTGTGGGCCGTCCGGGGTCGTCGCAACCGGCCGATCCGATCTCAGCGTTTCATGCCCCGCGGAAGAAAGGTCACGCGAGCGGAGAGCATTCATAGTCGTCCAGCTGTTGAGTACCGCGGGCTCCGGATCGGGTCACGATGGAGTGGGCCGGTTCGCTTCTTACGCAGAGATTGGTATAAGTGTATCGAGCCTTTTCGGCAGTGCGGCGGATTGGGAGGCTCAATGAAAGGGGCTTCTTCCACGGATGCGTGTCCTGGTCACCGGCGCAGCAGGCTTTCTCGGTTCTCATCTTACGGACGCACTGCTCGCCGACGGCCATTCCGTGCTTGGCGTTGACAACCTCTGCACCGGTTCGCTCAGGAATCTCGAACATCTGCAATGTGAATCGAAGTTCGAGTTTGTCGAGACGGATATCTGCAAGCCATTCGACTCGAAGAAGGTCGACTACGTCTTCAACTTTGCGTCTCCCGCGAGCCCGGTGGACTACTACCGGTTGGGAGTTGAAACGCTGATGGTCGGCTCGGAGGGCACCAAGAATGTGCTCGATATCGCCAGGAAATACGGAGCGAAGTTTCTCCATGCTTCAACCTCGGAGTGCTACGGCGATCCTTCGGTTCACCCCCAGACCGAGGACTACTGGGGCAACGTGAATCCGATCGGGATTCGTTCGGTCTACGACGAGGCGAAACGATTCTCGGAAGCCCTGGTGATGGCCTACCACCGCTACCACAAGGTGGACACACACCTGGTGCGCATCTTCAACACCTACGGCCCCCGCTTGCAGAAGAACGATGGCCGGGTGATCTCGAACTTCATGATCCAGGCGCTGAAGGGCGAAGACCTGACGATCTACGGCGAAGGTGTACAGACACGAAGCTTCTGTTATGTGTCGGATGAGATTCAGGGAATTCTTGGGCTTTCGCGTACCGACGAACATCTGCCGGTAAACGTCGGCAATCCGACGGAGTGGACGATTGTCGATTGCGCGAAGGCGGTTCTTCGCGTGACAGGCTCGCAGAGCAAGATTGTGAACTGCCCGCTGCCGGAAGACGATCCGACGCAGCGACAGCCGGACATCAGCAAGGCGCGGCGGCTTTTTGGCTGGGAACCGAAGATCGATCTGGAGACCGGGCTAAAATTGAGTCTCGACTACTTCAAGTCGTGCGTCGAAGTGCCGGCCTAATAGATTCCCTCAAATCCGCCGGTTGGAGAGTCCGATCGACCAATGCAAAAAGACAGCCGCATCTTCGTTGCCGGGCATCGTGGACTGGTCGGGTCGGCCATTCACAGAGGGTTGCAACAGCGCGGATACTCGAATCTGCTGCTGCGCACCCATGCAGAACTCGACCTCACCGATCGCGAAGCGGTTCGCTCGTTCATTGAGCAGGACAAGCCGGAGTTTGTCTTTCTTGCCGCCGCCAAGGTTGGTGGCATCTACGCGAACGACACCTATCCAGCCGACTTTATTCGCGAGAACATCGAGATCCAGACCAACGTAATCGATGCGAGCTATCGGAACGGAGTCCAACGGCTGCTGTTTCTCGGCTCCAGTTGCATCTATCCGAAGTTGGCGCCGCAGCCGCTCAAAGAAGAGTCGCTGCTGACGGGTCCGCTGGAGTCGACGAACCGCTCCTATGCTTTGGCGAAGATCGCAGGAGTAGAAATGTGCCGGTCCTACAACCGCCAGCATGGGACCCGGTATCTCGCAGCTATGCCCACCAATCTCTATGGGCCGGGCGACAACTTCGACCTGAAGCTTTCGCACGTGCTGCCGGCGCTGATGCGCAAGGTAGTCGAAGCCAGGCGCGCCGGCGAACGCAGGCTTGTGGTATGGGGAACCGGAACGCCACGCCGCGAATTCCTCTACAGCGACGATCTGGCCGAGGCGTGCATTCACCTCCTCAGCCTGTCTGAGCCGGTCTTTGACAAGCTGCTCGGCGAAGGCGAAGTACCGCTCATCAATGTCGGAACAGGCGAGGATCTGACGATTCGTGAGCTGGCGGAGTTGATCGCAAGGGTTCTCGAATTCGAATGCGAGATCGTTCTCGATCCGTTACAGCCCGACGGCACGCCCCAGAAACTGCTCGACGTGAGCCGCATCAACGAATTGGGATGGAAGGCGAAGACCAGCCTGGCCGAGGGGATTCGTCTCACCTATGAGGCTGCACGCGGGCTGCTCGAAAACGCTCCGCAAGCGTGAAGAGTGCCGAAGGGACGCGCTGAGGTCCGCGTGTCGATTGCCGCGCGAATGCCCTCGATGTGCGACAACTGATTCCAATTTGGAACTAGATTCCCGCATCCAAGCGCGAAATGCGCGGTCGGTGATGCTCAGCACAGAAGCTGACTATTGTTCCACGATAGGACAGTTCTGAGAGCAAGAGAAAGCCGATTCGGCGCCGTCGCTTTCGGTCATTCCACTGGGGCACTTGCTCCCGCAACACGTTGGTTGAAAGAGTTCGATCATATAGCACGGCGCGATGACGCCAGGCACAGGATTTCTTTACCCATAGATCGGCGTTTACATCGATAGAGAAATGGGCCCCTATCCTATGGCACCGAGCCGTGGCCGGGACTCTGGACCGTTCTTCGATACAGGGAGACGGGCATGAGTTCCCTTGGAGTAGATCGATCCCTTCTATGCAGCGCTCCGGCAGCGGGCTTCCCGTCCCTTCGGGCAACGCGCACGCGCCGCGACTGGATACGTCCAGCCGTCCAGGCTTTCGCCGATTGGCTTGCCGTCAGTCTGTGGTGAGCGGCCCCAAACTTAAGATCATCGGCGATGGGACGCTTGCGCAAGATGTGGTGCAGGCTGCCGCAACGAATTCGAACATCGAATGGCTCGGAGCATGTAGCCACAAGCAAGTCAGGGATGCCATGGCCGCAAGCAACAATTCTGATCCTTCCATCTGCCTGGTTCGAAGCGTTTCCCGTTGTGATCGCAGAAGCCTTCGCCTCGGGACTGCCGATCATTGCGTCTCGCCGGGGCCCGATGGCCGAGCTCATCGCCGATGGGCATGCCGGAAAGCTGTCGGCTCCTGGGAATGCAACCGAGTTGGCCAACACCGTGGAGTGGGTTTACTTGCGCCCGGAACACATGCGGCGGATGCGAATCAGCGCGCGCGCGGAATACGAACAGAAATATACCGCCGAGACAAACCACGCGTGCTTCATGTCTATCTATGAAGCAGCTCTCGGGCACTCTCGGGAACCGGCGCTCTCGGTTCCTCGACTTGAGGCGATAGGATGAATGTTTGGAGAGAACGATGCCGAGAGTCCTGGACGGAGCGGCAATCGCCGCTGCCATCAAGCAGGAAGTTGCCGACGAAGCGCGCAAGTTAGCGCTGCAAGGGATTCGGCCTGGCCTGGCCGCGGTGCTGGTGGGCCACGTGCCTGCGTCGGAGATTTACGTCCGCAGCAAGGTCCAGGCATGCGCCGAGCTTGGCCTCTATAGCGATCTCATCACGCCTCCGGAGATGGTCACCACCGAAGAAATGATGGACCTGGTCACGGCTCTCAACGGGCGCGATGACATCGACGGCATCCTGATTCAGTTGCCGCTCCCGAAACAGGTGGATGCGAAGGCTCTGCTCGATGCTGTCTCACCGGCCAAAGATGTCGATGGCTTTCATCCCGTGAATGCGGGACGGTTGCAGTCGGGCCGCCCTGCATTGGCACCTTGTACGCCGGCCGGCGTCATCGAGATTCTCAATCGCAGCAACCTGCCCATGAGTGGGCAACATGCAGTGGTAGTCGGACGCAGCGATATTGTCGGCAAGCCGGTCGCCATGCTGCTCCTCCACGAGAACGCGACGGTCACCATCTGCCACTCAAAGACCCGCGACCTGGGGTCGATCACGCGGCAGGCGAACATCCTAGTGGCGGCGATCGGGCGGCCCGGATTCATCACGCCGGATATGGTGAAGCCCGGCGCGACCATCATCGATGTCGGCATCAATCGCATCACCGCGCGTGAGGACTTCGACCGTTTCTTTGCAGGCAACGAGAAGCGCGAAGCAGCTTTTGCGAAGCGTGGGTCGGTGATCGTCGGCGACGTACATCCCGCGGCGTTCGAGGTCTCGGGGGCTTACACCCCGGTCCCAGGCGGAGTGGGGCTGCTGACCATCGCCATGCTGATGGGTAACACTGTACGCGCGGCCAAGATGCGTCGAGGAATCGAGTAGTGCTCCGCGTCGGGCTGACGGGTGGGCTCGGCAGCGGCAAAAGCACCGTCGGCGCCTACCTGCGTGAGCTGGGCGCCGAAGTCATTGAAGCCGACGAGATGGGCCGCGCCCTGATGGAGCCGGGGCAAAACGTGTTCGATGAGATCGTCCGGAGGTTCGGAGCTGAAGTCGTTGGGCAAGACGGTCGTCTTAATCGCGCACGGCTCGCCGAGCTCGCCTTTCGCGGCGGGCGCCTGCAAGAGTTGAACGCCATTGTCCATCCGGCCGTGATCGAACAACAGCGCCAGTGGATGAATGACGTGTTCGCACGCAATCCCGCAGCCGTGGCCGTCATTGTGACCGCTCTGATCTTCGAAGTGGAACGCGACGCCCGTTCACGGGGTGAGACCGAGAATGTTCTGGCCGACTGGCGCCGCCGAATCGATCGCGTCGTGGTGGTGACTGCGCCGGAGGAGTTGAAGATCGCACGCTATGTCGACCGGCTTGGGGCGAACCCGATGGATCGCGCAGCTGCCGAAGCAGACGCACGCTCGCGGCTGACACATCAGATTCCCGATGCGATAAAAGCAGCACGCGCCGATTATGTTTTAGAGAATCATGGAGATAAGAACGCCCTGCGCGCCCAGGTGGAACCGCTCTGGCAGCGGCTCTGGGCCGAAAGCAACAAACTTGCAGGGCGCGGTTCACTAGAATAGAGAAGGAGTTAGGACTTCTTCTCCGGTGGAACTTCGCCGCACAGCGGCCGTATTGGTATGGAAAGGTTTCTTGGTTCGACGACTATGAAACTGCGTCATTTTTTTCTGATTGTGCTTTTTTTTGGCGGGTTCTGGTACCTGACCACCCATCTTCCCTCGCATTTCCGCGATGTGTCGCTGCTCAAGCATCTGCGATCGGCGGATTCGCCTCTGCAACTGACAGAGGCCGACGCGGCCCCGGCCTACGATGCAGAGGAGTTGAATAACATCTCGGTCTACAAACGGGTCCTTCCTTCGGTCGTCAATATTACGTCACGGCAGGTGGTCTTCAACTTCTTCTATGGGGCGGTTCCGCAGGAAGGCCAGGGATCCGGATTCATTCTCGATCATAGCGGCCATGTGTTGACGAACTTCCACGTCGTGGAAGGAGCGAATCGCGGTATCGACGTGCAGCTCAGCAACAAACACCACTACACGGCCAAAGTGATCGGAACCGACAAGGTCCACGATCTCGCTCTGCTGCAGATTGACGCGTCTAATCTGGAGCCTGTGACGCTCGCCGATTCCAGCCAGCTTGCCGTGGGACAGAAGGTCTACGCGATCGGCAATCCCTTCGGTCTGGGTGGCACCATGACCCGCGGGATCATCAGCTCGATCCGCACACTCGGCGGTTCGGGCGGCGCCCATATCGACGACGCGATTCAGACCGATGCGGCCATCAATCCCGGCAACTCCGGTGGACCGCTGCTGAACTCGCACGGTGAGGTCATCGGCATTAACACCATGATTGCCTCTAACGGCGCGGATCAGAGCTCGGGCATCGGCTTCGCGATTCCCATCAATACGGCCAAGGCCGTTTTGTCGGATCTGACACGCTACGGGCGAGTAAAGCGGCCATCGCTGGGCATCGTGTCCTACGCAATCGGGCCGGACCTCGCTCAACAGATGGGCCTGGCGGCCGACCATGGTGTGCTGATCCAGCGCGTGATCCCTGGAGGCGCGGCGGAACGGGCCGGGTTGCGCGGCGGCAACGAACGAGCCTACGTCGGCAACACGGAGATTCTGCTGGGAGGCGACTTAATCGTTGCGATTGATGGCCGCGAGATCGCCGATCCGCAGGACATCGCTGTGGTGCTCGACAAGCATCAGGCTGGCGATACCATCAGCGTCACCATCTTGCGAAATGGGCGGCAGGTCAGGTTGAAACTGATTCTGGGCGAGGCGCAGACGTCCAATACGTAGGTGCTAAAGAGATTCATGTATGGGCCGCGCCGGGTTGGGTGCGGCCCATTTGTTTTTGCGGCTCATAATTTGATGCCGAGTGTTTTGAGAAATGCCTCAAGCTGGGGCCACACGGCCTTCAAATAAGCAACCGTCTGAACATCCAGCGGGATGTTGAGCGGGTTGGCAGCTGCACCGGCCAGCTCCGACAGCGGCTTCTCAACAGCACCCACCAGAGTGGCAAGCGCAGCAATGACTGCGGGTGTTGCCTGCATTGCCTTGTTTGCGCCAGAGAGCCACTTGAGTGCGTCTTGCGCACCGATTGCAACGCCCTTTTCGATATTTACCAGAATATTAGCCATCGATCGATCCTCTCGTTTGCCTCTGCGTCGTGCAGAAGCGTGTTTTTGATCAGCGGGCTTCAGAATCCGAGCTGTGGTTGCAGCAGAACGCCTGAAGGACCGCCCTGCGGACGCAGAAACTCCCCGTGCGCCGAGTAAAGTTGCGCAGCGCGTTCCACGGAGATTTCGTTGTCTTAGTTCTCTCTCAAGGGTAGGTAATTCCGCGATATTCTTCGCAAATGCCTTGGCGAAGATGGGCGCTTCTGAATCAGCAGGATGGCTAGCGTTGCCGGCTTCGTACACCTCGACAAGACTTTAAGGAGACGCCCGCCTCACATAGCGTCGCCCGCGAATCTCCCATGCGCCGCTGACGACGCGAGCGATCGCCTCGCTGTAGGCTATGTGCTCTTCCACGAGAATGCGCTCGGAGAGCGAGTGCCCGTCGTCTTCTTCAAGGACAGGGATCGCGCGCTGCAGAATGATCGCGCCGTGGTCGAGGTGTTCGTCGACAAAATGCACGGTGCAGCCTGTCCAGTGCACGCCATAGTCGAATGCTTGCTGTTGCGCGTCGAGGCCCGGGAAGGCCGGCAGCAGCGAGGGATGGATGTTGAGGATGCTATTCGGGAACGCCGCAATGAAGCCTGGCGAGAGCAGGCGCATGAAGCCGGCGAGAATGACAAGATCGACCCTATGTTGACGCAGGCAGGCGGTTACATCGGCGTCGTGCTCGGCGCGGGGGCGGCCTTTGGAGACAAACACTGCGTGTGGCAGACCCAGTTGCTCGGCGGCCTCGATTCCCTTGGCTTCAGCAACGTTCGAGATCACCACCGCAATCTCGACGCCCTGCAGTTTGCCGGCGCGAATCGATTCGGCAATGGCGAGAAAATTCGACCCCCGACCGGAGAGCAGAAGTCCCAGCCGGACTGGGCCTATACGAACAGGAGCGTGACCTTCAGCTTTTGACTGGCTTGATCCCGCGTCGTCCGAGCTCACGTGTACTGCACCTTGCGCTCGCCTTTGACCACGCGCCCGATGACATAGAACTTCTCTTCGGCGCGGTCGAGCATGGCCTTGGCACGCGTAAACTTCGCTGCGGGAATCGCCGCAATAAGACCAATGCCCATGTTGAAGGCGCGCATCATCTCTTCCTGCGGCACCTGTCCCAGTTCTCGCAAATGCTCGAAGATCGGCAGCACCGGCCATGAGCCCACCTCGATCTGCGCGCCGGTCCCCTTGGGCAGAATGCGCGGCAGGTTCTCGGTAATGCCGCCACCGGTGATGTGCGCCATGCCGGTGGCGAACTCTCCCGCGACCAGCTTCTGAATCACGTGCAGGTAGCTGCGATGCGTCTTCATCAGCGCCGCGCCGGCCTTCTCTTTGATCGCAGTGACATATTGCGTGGCCTTGTAGCCGGCGACTTCGAACATCAGCTTGCGGGCCAGGGAGTAGCCGTTGGTATGCAGGCCGGTCGAGGGCAGCCCGATCAGCACGTCGCCCACTTTGATGCCTGCGCCCGTGACCATCTTGTCGCGATCGACTACGCCGACGATAAACCCAGCCAGATCATACTCGCCGTCGGCATAGAAGCCGGGCATCTGGGCGGTCTCACCGCCGATCAGCGCACAACCATTTGCACGGCAAGCCTCGGCTAGACCGGTGACGACAGCCTCGGTCACCTCGGGGTCGGTCTTGGCGCTGGCCAGGTAGTCGAGGAAAAACAGCGGCGTTGCGCCCTGGACTGCGATGTCGTTCACGCAGTGGTTCACCAGGTCCACGCCGACGGTCTGGTGCAGCCCGAGCTCAAAAGCCACCTTCAGCTTGGTGCCGACGCCATCGGCCGAGCTCACCAGGATGGGGTTCTTCCAGCGCTGCAGGTCGAGGCGGTAGAGCGCGCCGAAGCCCCCGATCTCACCCAGCACGTTCCGGTTGAAGGTCCTCTGCGCCAGGTACTTAATCCGTTCCTTGGCGTGGTCTCCCCGGGCGATGTCGACCCCTGCGTCTGCATAGGTCACGGACTTGGTTTTGGGTTGTTCAGGCACGATGCAGATTTCTCCACCCCGAGGGATAAGGACCTGTCATGGGGAAGACTGGCGGGTCAAGGCAATTTGGAAGCCGGTTGAGGGCAGGTAGTGTCCATCACTTCGACTACGCCGACTGACTCACCTGCCCTAACCGGAAAGGTCGATTCTAGCAGGATGAGAGGCGGACAGGCGGCGCTGCCCGGCACCGTTTATTGTGCAAATCTTGAGGATATTTCGGAGCCCGATCGATCGGGACCTTCAGGGTCAGGAGCCGCATGCTCAGTTGGCGCGTATGGTTGAGCTGCAAAGGCGCAACTCGTGCGATGTTGCTGATTCAGCGGTGGATCGATATCAAGCACCTTCGAGTCTCTTTTCCGATTGGGACTGGAACTCCTTTGCTCGTGGCATTCCGGCTGGAGCTTCTCACTGATCACAATGGCTCGTTGGCCACTTTTGGCGCCCGGAATAAGTAAAGCGGACTTGACATTTCCCGGACTCGGCTCTACTCTCAGATGGAAAGCATACTTTCCATGGAACT
>Ga0181535_10000581_pt1 | contig 53317 bp, 40 predicted proteins | sample PEATcosm2014_Bin_44_FD_119774 | JGI IMG/M metagenome (GOLD analysis project Ga0181535, IMG submission 119774) | Peatland microbial communities from MTU Mesocosm Facility, Houghton, MI, USA - PEATcosm2014_Bin17_30_metaG | ecosystem: Environmental > Terrestrial > Soil > Wetlands > Peat | place... | reverse complement strand
AGGTCACCGATCTCACACCGGCCGCATGGGTTGCAAGACAAACTTCCGACAACCTATAAAACCGAACACCGCGCCTCGTCAACCGTGTGCTTGGCCATACGCATACCACTAATCGGCAAAAGCCTGCACTGTCTTCGCCATTGTTTCAAGCCGAAATACCAGCCTTCCATGTGGTTCAATTCCAGCGGCGCCCATCATCTTTACTCAGCCCATGGGCCTTGAGCCAGGTGACTCTCAATATGCGTTGATGTCGTGAGGGACGCAGCCGCTGCGATAACTTGCGGCGGCGCGGCGTTCGTCCAGCAACAAGCGACGATTGGCAATCAATTGAACCCACCTCATGAAAGCCCCGCTTCCAGGCGCTGGAGTTGGCCCAGCGCGCTCCCGAGAGCAGTACCCACGGCACGCCGTTCACAAATGAACGGTTATCGGCCGCGGTGCGGCCTGCATGCTCCCTGCGCCCAGGAAGAGAATCCTTGATCCTCTTCCATTGCAAATAACTCAATTCATAACGGCTATAGCAGAACCAGAGTTGGCGTATCCCGAAAGCAGTGCATCCAAATCGACGCGACCATCAGGAAGCGGCGACCTCGCATTCACTCAACAGGACACAGGGATTCTGGTTCTGCTCTAGACGACATACTTCCACTTCAATAACTAGAATCCAAGCTGCAAAGTGTATATGTTGATACGGCCTGGGCTTCGATCGCCTTGCGTACGTTGCCATGTTTACGCTTCAGCTGGCGGATGGCCTTCGCTTTACTGACCTTGGAGCGTGGCATTACAACGGCTACGGGCATCTTCATGGCCGCCGCCTTCAGGGTTGTCTCCGCATTATTGCGGCTGACCTTGGCAATCCGTAGCACGATGGCCACTCCCCGCTCGTTCAACTTCTCGTTCTTCAATTGCAGGTTCACCATCATGTTGCCGTACACATAACCGAGGCGGGCCATGGCGCCGGTCGTCAGCATATTGCAGATAATCTTTTGGGCGGTGCCGGCCTTCAGGCGCATCGATCCGGTGAGCACTTCGGGGTCTACTCCGGCCTCGATGGCAAGCTGCGCAACCTTGGCCAGCGCGGAGCCTCTGTTGCAGATGATCGCCACGGTTGCCGCGCCCTTGCTGGCGGCCATGTCACACACGCCCAGTTCCGTCGAGTCCTCGCTGGCTTCGCTGGCGTTGGTCAGCGCGCGATCGCCGCCGGCAATTTCATACTGGATGGTCTCCGGGTCCGTGCCAAAGGTCGGCGAGCACTCCGATGCATCCAGCGCACCGATTCGGCCGCTGGTGCCGCTGCCCACGTAGATCAGCCGCCCGCCCGCTGCCAGGCGGCGCTGAATCAATTCAATTGCTTCCGCAATTTGAGGAAGTGCCTTGCGTACCGCCCGGATCGCCGGTGTATCCTGGCGGCTCATCAGGGTCGCAACTTCCAGCGCACTCAGTTTATCCAGATCGGCGGAAGCACGAGTCTGTCGCTCCGTTTTCAGTCGGCTTATCATGGCCGCTTTCTCCTATCCTTCAGTTATGGTCGCGACCTCGGCCGGAATCGTTCGGCGCAGAATGAAGCTGGCGCCATAGCCGATCGTAAACGTGACGATACTGCCTAAAACGACGTACCAGGTGAACGGGACCTGCGTGAACCACCACAGATATAGGTTCAATGCGAAGCCAAAGAGCATGCCAACCATTGCGCCGCTCTCCGAGGTTCTTCGCGTCAAAACGCCGAGAAGAAACACGCCGAGGAGGCAACCGTAGGCCACTGAGGCGATGGACAGGCCCACTTCAAGAACCTTGCCGCCGCCGCGTGCCGCAATCGCGAGTACAAACAGGACGAGTCCCCAGCCCACGGTAATCAGGCGCGACAGATACACCCTGCGCTGGTCGCTGATATCCGGCTTCACGCGCAGGTAAAAGTCGACCATGGTGGTGGAAGAAAGCGAGTAAAGCGATCCGCCCAGGTTTGACATGGCCGCAGCCAGAATCGCCGAGATCAGCAGGCCGCTGATACCGTGCGGCATGCGCGTTACCACGAAGGTGGGAAAGATCGTATCTGACCGGCTGAAGGCGATCGCCGGCGGGCTCAGCCTGTAAAACACATACAACATGGCGCCAATGAACAGGAACAGAGTGAACTGAAACATGATGATGACGCCGCTCCCGAGCAGCGCCGCCCGAGCCTGGAATGCGCTCTTTGACGACAACAGGCGCTGCACGAAGAGCTGGTCAGTGCCGTGCGTAGCCGTGGTCAGGAAAGCGCCGCCGATCATTCCCGACCAGAAGGTGTAAGTGGTGTGGTAGTTCAGGGAGAAGTCGAAGACCTGGAATTTTCCTGCCGCCGATGCCGTGGCGTAGGCCGCGTGCCATCCGCCAGGCAACAGGTGCAGAATCGTGAAAAGGCCCACCATCGTTCCCGCCATATAGATGCTCAGTTGCACTACGTCAGTCCAGATCACCGCTTCCATGCCTCCCTTGAGGCTGTAGATCAGGGTAAGAGCGGTCACGATTCCGACGGCAATCACGTCGCGGGCCAGTGGATCGAATCCGTTGAGAAGACTTGAGAGCGCAATGCCGACGACGATGGCGATGGCTAGCACACGTACGCCCTCCGCCGCCGCACGCATCACCAGAAATAGGCCCGCCGTCAGCGTTCTCAGCCTGTTGCCGAAGCGCCGCTCGATCAGTTGGTAGGCCGTAACCAGGTCGCCGCGCAAATAGTGCGGAATAAGAAGAACGCAGATGACAATGCGGCCCACCATATAGCCGAACACGAGTTGGAGAAATCCAAAGTTCTTTTCGTAAGCCATGCCCGGTACGCTGATGATGGTAAGCGTGCTGGTCTCCGCCGCCGCAATCGACAGAGCGATCGCCCACCACGGAATCGTCCGTCCGGCCAGGAAGTAGTTCTTCAGCGAGCCTTGCCGTTTGTGAAAGTGATTTCCGAACAGCGTAACACCGATCAGGTACACGGCGATCACCGCTATATCGAGCAGGTTAAGTCCCATAGTGATCCGCTACTCCTTGCCGTCCTGTCTCCGCCGCGGCCATTGCAAGCCGAAGTCGGGTTCATGCATACAGAAGATGCCCTTCGATGCTCGACGCTCACTCTGGGCAATCCAGCAGCCGCTCCACCGTTTTGCGGAACTCGCCCCACGGCTGCTCGAACACCAGTTCCACATCCGTAATGCCCAGCAGCTTATCCTGGTGCCTGGTTCCCGCCGGGTTCACATGCGTTGGATACGTAGACCATGCAAAGTCGTCCTCGTGGGCATCGCGGATCAGCTTGATCATCGTCATCGCCGCCAAGACTGGCGATCTTCTTCTCGATGCGCCCAGAGCATAGGTTCCCACGCCGCGCCTGGTTTCTAGATAACCCTTACGCTCCAGTACGCTATAGGCCTGCCGCAAGGTCATCTTGCTTATGCCCAAGTGCTCGCAAAGCGTTTGTGCGGGCGGCAGCAGCGCGCCGGGCGCAATCGACTTGTCTTCGATCGCCGCCTGCATCTGGCTCGGAATCTGCAAGTAGATCGGCTGCGGATCGCGCTTGTTAATCCGAAATGAATACAGCAACTCGCTCGATATCTTCTCCTCGTCCGTACATTTGGGCTGAAAGGGTGCAGGATTCCAGAATCGCCGCGCATAGAACGTGGTTTGATCAAGAAGCCAGCAATGAAGGAAACCTCACAGCGTGCTCCAACGAAGATTGTAGTCTGTCCATGGTCCAGACCCCATTGGGAGTTGCATACGCCGCTTAACACCATTTATGGGCCGGATCATTAATTGCAGATGCGCATTCCAAGTCGATAGGTCTAGAGGCAGGCAATCGAGTTCTTGGGGTATACAACTTGGCCGGTTCCGGTGGTCGACTCGTCCACTATCCGTTAACTCATCCATTCACTGGTGTTGCCGATTTCAAGGGAAACCATCGCAGAGGCTGAGCAAAGGAGAGTGCGTGCTGGTAGGGGTATTTGCAACAGACAGTCGACCGAAGGACACCACGACAAGATAAAGGTATTCCGACTTGAGGCTCCTGGCTTAAACAATTACGTACCAGTTGCCGATATATATTCCAGAGAAGAGCGAATAGACTGGCGACCTTCCGTAGAGACCAGGCCAGCTCAGTGTGAAACCTGTGGTTTGTTCAGCGTGACGTAAGTGATTCACGTCACACGCCTTGTTATACGAAAGGGCTATTCCTCGCGAGATTCACAAATGCAACACTTCTAAGACAACTACCGTTGTGATCTCTGTCAAGAGGCTCGTCTGGAACCGATCCTGTGGTATGCGTGTGGTCCTGAGGGTTGAATATGGAAATCTCATCGATGCCGTCAATCCGGGCCCTTTTGTTGGCGTCTCTCATCTTCATCGTTGGCGCGGGAAATAGCTGCGCCGGCCAGCAGGCGCTCCCTGACCTGTCGGAGGCAAGCCTCGAGCAACTGGGAAATATTCAGGTATATGGCGCCTCGATGCACCTGCAACCATCCGGAGACGCCCCCTCTTCGATCACTGTGATTACAGCTGATGAGATTCAGGAACATGGTTACCGCACCCTAGCGGACATTCTGCGATCCGTTCGCAGCTTCTATGTCACATACGACCGAAACTACAGCAGCATCGGCGTGAGGGGGTTCGCTCAGCCCGGCGACTACAACACGAGAATTCTCTTGTTGGTCGATGGCCACAGGATGAACGACGATGTGTACGACGATGCAATGATTGGAACTGAGTTTCCGGTCGATGTCGAAATGATCCAGCGGATCGAGATCATTCGCGGGCCGGTTTCGTCTCTCTATGGAAGCAACGCGCTTTTCGCCGTAATCAATGTCATAACCAAACGAGCTCAAGATGTGAACGGCCTGGAACTTTCTGCCGAAACAGCGTCTTTCAACACCTACAAGGGCAGGATCTCTTATGGACGTGCGATAGGGCAACTTCAGTTTCTAGTTTCTGGGTCGTTCTATGGAAGCCGCGGCCAGAATCAGCTCTTCTTCCCGGAGTTTGCTTCCAGTCAGACAAACAACGGCGTAGCCAGCCATGCGGATGACGATCAGTTGGGTACCGCGCTCGCCACGGTTTCGTTCCATGATTTCACGCTTCAGGCCGCCTACGGCACGCGGGAGAAGGGAATCCCGACTGCATCCTATGGCACCATATTCAACAATGCCGGTACCCGTACAACCGATTCGCATGAATATGTCGACACGCGCTACGATCGCATTCTTTCCGGAAACTGGGAGCTGCTGGCCCGGCTCTTTTATGACAGATATACCTATCAGGGAAGTTACATGAATCCTTCCGCGCTCGATCCGACCCAGGCGAATCCCAACATGGATTTTGCAGACGGAAAATGGTGGGGAACTCAGGTTCAGGCCACCAAGACTGTATTCAAGGGCAATCGAATCACTGCCGGGGGTGAATATCGCGACAATATTCGCCAGAACCAAAGCAACTACGATCTGAAACCCTACTCGCTTGATCTCAACGACAATCGCAATTCGTTCACTGGAGGAATCTACCTCCAGGATGAGGTTCCGATCACCAAATCTCTGGCTCTGAATGCGGGGATCCGCTATGACTACTACGGCGATGTAGCGGCCAGCACTGACCCGCGCGCGGCCCTTGTCTACCGTCCGCAGAGCAAGACCAATCTGAAGTTGATTTACGGCAAAGCCTTCAGGATCCCCAATGTTTACGAGAAATACTATTCAATCGCTCCCAATGTTTCCAATCCGGCTCTCCGCCCGGAGAAGCTTGGATCCACTGAATTCGTGTGGGAGCAGAACTTATCGAACCACCTTTGGCTTTCGACCTCTGCTTTTCATATCACCGCGGGTGGCCTGATCAACCAGCAGCCGGAGGCAGGCAATCTGCTCATATTCCTCAACGTGCAGAACGTCGAGTCCAATGGAACCGAGTTGGAACTCAAGGGCCAGCTGCCCCACGGCCTTGAAAGCGTTGCCAGCTACAGCTTCCAGGAAGCCAAGGACAGGGACACCAGGCAGTTTCTCAATAATTCACCGCGCCACCTCGGCAAGCTCGACCTAGTCCAGCCACTGCTGCAAAGAAAGCTCTTTGCCAGCTTGGATGCCCAGTATCGAAGCGGGATGACAACTTTTACCAGCGGTTCAGTTTCACCGTTCCCAATTGTCGATTTTGATCTCTTCGGTCAGAGAATCAGGCAGCATCTCGATCTCTCGGTTAGCCTCTACAACATTCTCGATAAGACATATTACGATCCGCCCTCGACAGGAGTTCCGGAGGGGGCCATCCAGCAGGATGGCCGTACTTTTCGCGTGAATATGACCTGGCACCTCGGCGAGCGTTAATGAGCAATGAACCAATGGCATAAAATTCGCGTCTGTTGCTTCGCCCTGGGCATGGGGCTGATTGCTCCGTTGTGCCGCAGTGAATTTGCGGACGCTCAGGTGATCAGCGAATCCCAGGTGAAAGCCGCATATCTCTTCAGTTTCACAAAGTTTGTTGAGTGGCCTGCTGGAACCTTTGCGAGCGCAACAGATCCGATTCGATTGTGCATTTTGAATGACAGGCCGTTCCAGGCGCAATTAACCCAGATTGCAGGAAACAAGCAAATTGCCGGGCATCCGGTCCTTGTGATTCTGGTCCAGGACATTAAGCAGTCTCGAGGCTGCCATGAACTCTTCGTCGGTTCCTCCCAAAGCCATGAGAACGTGCAGATCATCGATTCTCTTCGCGGCACGAGCGTCTTGACTGTTGGAGAAACGAATGACTTTTTGGAGCATGGTGGAATCATAAACTTCATTGTGCTGGGCGACCACGTGCAGTTTCAGGTGAATCAAAAAGCAGCCACGCAAGCTAGACTCCACATGAGTTCCCAGCTTTTGAGCGTAGCGAAACACGTATTCAAATAGAGCTTGATTGAGATGTTGAGATTAAAGCCATTTCGCGATTGGTCGATCCGCCGCAAGCTGACGGGTCTATTCATGGCAATGGCTTGCATTACTGCTGTTACGGTCTCAGTCTCCATTGGCGCCTTCGATCTGTTGGGGTTAGAGCGATCAATGGTGCGAGACCTGTCTATTTTGGCAGATGTCCTGGGTCAGAACAGTGCGGCAGCACTCACCTTCCAGGATGCCGATACCGCAAGCCATGTGCTGGAGGCATTGAAGGCAGAACCAAACGTCACTACGGCGTGTGTTTACACCGCCAACGGAAAGCCGTTTGCTACCTACGTTCGGCCCGGAAGGCACTCTGGTTTTGTTCCCCCACATGTGCACGGTCAGTCGACTTCTTTCGAGGCGGACCACCTGATCCTCTTCCGCACAATTGTCTTTTCCGGCGACACAATCGGCACGATCTATATTGAGTCTGATTTGCAGCCGTTGCACACGCGGCTGCGAGAATACGGTCTCGCGATTCTTGCCGCCGCACTCCTGACGCTCCTTCTGGCTCTCTTGATCGCCCCCAGTCTCCAGCGGCCAATTTCCCAACCTCTGATTCAACTCACACAAACGGCGGAGGCAATCTCGAAGGCGGCCGATTATGCCATTCGCGCCCACGTCCAGAATAGCGACGAGTTTGGAATGCTGGGTTCGGCATTCAACGACATGTTGGACCAGATTGAAACGCGAAACCATCAACTTCACCAACATCGCGAGCATCTTGAGGAGGAAGTGACGTCTCGAACGGCTGAGCTGCTGGCGGCCAGTGCGCGGTTGGAGTTGCAGGCCGAAGCGTTGAATGCGGCTTCCAACTCAATTCTGATCACCGACCGCAATGGAAATATCGTCTGGAGCAACCCGGCATTTTCTAAATCTTCAGGTTACTCAGCGGTTGAAGCTATGGGAAAGGATCAGAGTTGGTTCAGTTCCGGGGAGCAGGACATCGAGACCTTTGCCCAGATGTGGTCCACAATCACCGCGGGCGGGACCTGGCACGGTGAAATCGTCAATCGTCGCAAAAATGATGGCCTTTACATAGAAGAAGTTACCGTTACGCCCGTTTCGTCGCAATCGGGCGAGATCACGAATTTTGTGGCGATCAAACATGACATCACGGCACGAAAGCTGGCAGAACAAGCTCTGAGCGAAGCCGAAGAGAAGTACAGAGCCATCTTCGAGGATGCTGTCGTAGGCATTTTCCAGGTTGACCCAGGAGGCCGGCCTATCAGCATTAACCGTGCGCTCGCACAAATGCATGGCTACGATACTGCGGAGGAATTCCTGGCGGAAATCACCGACATTTGGCGCCAGGTTTTCGTGGAACCGAACAGGATGTTCTCAGTCGTCCGTGAGACGCAAGAGAACGGCATTGTCCAGGGCGCCGAAGTGGAAGTCTACAGAAAGGATCGCGCGAAAAGGTGGGTAATTGCGAATATTCGGGCAGCGCGTGATTCGGACGGAAACATCTTGCTCTACGAAGGCACAGCTGAAGATATTACCGAGCGCAAGGTTGCAGAAGAGCGGGTGCAGTTTCTGGCTTATTACGATGCTCTCACCGGCCTGCCCAACCGTACTCTCCTTGAGGATCGGATTGCGATAGCACTCGGCGGCGCGCGCAGACGAAAAGAACGTATAGCGTGCCTGTTCCTCGATCTTGATCGCTTTAAGATCGTCAACGACACGCTCGGGCACTCCGTGGGCGACACGCTCCTGCAGGAAGTTGCAGAAAGACTGAAAAAATGGGTTCGCGAACAGGACACGGTCGCGCGAGTCGGCGGAGACGAGTTCGTCATCATGCTGACGGGCCTTCAGCTGGCGTCAGATGCCGCTGCAGCAGCTGAGAGAGTCGTCGATCTAGTGACATCTGAATTCTCCATTCATGGCCACTCGCTCAACGTAACCTGCAGCGTCGGGATCAGTATGTTTCCTGAAAATGGAATGGACGGAGAGACGCTTGTCAAGAATGCGGATGCGGCGATGTATAGCGCCAAGCAGAAAGGGCCGAACAATGTCGAGTTCTTCACGGAAGATCTGAATGTTCAGATGGTCGAACGGTTGAAGCTGGAGAGTGGGTTGCGTCTGGCGCTGGAAAGGAAAGAGTTCTACCTCGTTTATCAACCGCAGATGGATATTGCAACCGAAAAAATCGTCGGTGTCGAGGCTCTGCTTCGCTGGCAAAACCCGGAATTGGGACTCGTTCCCCCGGACAGATTCATAAGCATTGCCGAGAATAGCGGATTGATTGTGCCCATCGGGGAGTGGGTGCTTAGAACTGCCTGCGCCCAAGCCCGCAAATGGCAGGATGAAGGGCTCGCAGCGGTGCCGGTCGCGGTCAATGTGTCAGCAGTGCAGTTTCGGCAGGATGGATTCCGTGATTTGATCAAGAACGTCCTCCGCGAAACTGGGCTCGCTCCTCAATACCTCGAATTGGAACTTACGGAAAGCCTCTTGCTGACCAATGCAGACGTAATGTTCTCCGTTTTGCGAGAGCTGAACGAAATGGGGTTAATGCTGGCAATTGACGATTTTGGAACCGGCTACTCTAGTCTCAGCTACTTGAGGCAGTTTCCCGTCAAGAAGCTAAAGATCGATCGGTCGTTCATCAGAAACGTAGCCCTGAACCCAAGCGATGCAGCGATCACAACCGCGATCATCGGTATGGCAAAAAGCCTTGGCCTCAAGGTGATCGCGGAGGGTGTCGAAAACGAGGCCCAGATGTCCTTCCTACGGGAACATCGATGCGATGAAATACAGGGATATTACTTCAGCAGACCTATAACCGCTTCAGAGGTTGCTGGCAGGTTACTGTCTGTGCAGGCTATCGGGTATTTGCAGTCCACTCAAGTTTCTCTACACGATAATCTACTGGTCTCATAGGTGAAATTCAGTCGCGAAGAATCTGGCAATTCCTGATTCGTTGTACAAAGATTAGAACCAAGCCCCGGGCGACTCTCGCCAAGCTGCCAAGTCTTGAGATGAGGTTAGGCAGATGGCAAAGGCAGCTCGGTCGCCAGTTGGGAGGCAATCCAAACGCGCCTGGATTGACAAATCCTACGTCTAAGTTGCCTGTGCGTCGGCTTTCATTCTTGTTCTGCGTGACCAAAGGCATACTCAGGATGACAGTCAATTTTGATATGAGTTTCAGGGACACTACACTAGGCCGCGGCAAGGAACTCAACTACATGCCTCATCCTCTCTGTTATACGCAAAGTTACCCTCTGTTCTGTTGGTGCAACTCTCAGAGAGGCGCCAACCGGTCCCTTGCCGCGCAAGAAGCATACAGCTGCTGAGCCTCGGAAAAGCATGATCGAGCGAGGTCCTTCAGGAGAAGAGCTTGTGCGTAGCGGTCGGATTCCTCGGCGAGGTGGCCTGCCGCGTTGGGAAACATCCGTGCATAATAGTGTGCGCCAGATAAGAGTTCGGGCGCAAAGATGAGTACGTCACCGCGATGGGCGGTACGGAGGAAGCCAAGCATCGCGCGTATCCAAAGCTCTTTGAAGTGGTCGAGATAGTTGATGACGCCGTGAGCCTGCAATGGCCTGGAAGTTAGGTCTGAGGCGATAGGCACCTGCATGCAGCCGGGGCTGGCGATGCGGCCGTGCAGGAAGCCGACGCGCATTAATATTGGCTCCATGAAGGAGAGCTTGCTTGCCCAGTCGCCGTATACAAGCTCTTGACCGCAATAATAGTGGCTGAAATCGCCATTGAAACGGATTTCAGGAAAACTCTTCGTGATCTGTACGGTCCGCCACAAGTCCTGGGTAATTGTCGCGCGATGCGTTTCAATGAAGATAGGCAGGCTGTGTCTGTCTGAGGCGGCGAGGATAGCCTCGACGATGCGTAATACTTCATTGTCATCTTCCAGGCCCCAGCCGGCGTGAACCGTGAGGCATAGGTCACCTCGCATGGCGTGCCTGGAGGCGATAGCGTCGGCCTCATCTGGCGTGTTGATCCGGTCGTGGCCGCAGTGGGGCAGGGGAGCGGTTACGACGGAAGAGGTATCGGTGGTGAGTTGAACGCCTTTGAAACCGTCGGCCAACAGGCGTTGGTAACGAGGTAGGCCGTCGAAGCCGGGCCACGCGCTATCGGGTCGCAGATCGACGAGGCTATCGAGATTCAAATAGACGCTCAGTTTGGGTGCGTCTGCTGAGCCATCGTTGAGAAGGCGAGAGTTAGTTCCCATTTTCAGCCATCCTAACAGCGATCTGAGTAGTTCCAGTCAAGTGGAAAGACGGATTGTATCTCGTCGGAGCGTGGCGTCTCCAGAGGATGTCAGTACCAGACTGGCAAGAGAAGAGCGATGATTCAAAATCATACGGCTTGATTCATTCGGCTCCGGGTTCGCTCTACCAGCATGGGACGGTGGCGAGGCAGACAATTGAAGGCGCTATCGAGAACACTCGGCCGCAATATTTCATGCGGCGAGCCCTGCTGCATCTCTTCGCCGGGGCTCAGCAGCCACACCGAAGAGAATGCCCCTTCGATCAGTGTCAAATCGTGCATTGAGGCAAGTATCGCAATGCCCTCGCCTCGCAGTGAGTCGATCAAATCGATCATCTCGAACTGGCGTCCAATGTCCAGATGCTGCATTGGCTCGTCTAGCAACAGCAACCGTGGCTCTTGCGCCAGACCGAGTGCAATCTTCACGCGCTGGCGTTCGCCTCCACTCAGTTGATTGAAGACACGCGAACGTAGAGACCATGTGTCCGTCAACCGCATGGCCCGCTCGATGGCTTCGCGGTCAGCTGCGTCCAATGCGCCGAACATCCTCATAAACGGGGTTCGTCCCTGCTCAACAAACTGCTCGACCGTGAAAGAGAATTGAACCTCAACGTTCTGCGGTACGAACGCGATTGACCTTGCAATGTCGCGTTGCTTCAACGAGCGCAGAGTTTTGTTCCTTAGGCGCACATCGCCGCAATTCGGAACGAGCGTGCCTGCAGCCAGCCGCAGCAACGTGGTTTTGCCCACGCCATTCCGGCCCACAAGAGCAATGCAGTCGGTCTCGAAAACCTCGGCATCGAGATTGTTGAAAAGGTCTTTGTTCCTGTAGCCAAAACCAACGTGCGCAAATTCAAGAAGCGGTATCATGAAAGCACCTCCCGCCGAGCCTTTCGCAATAAATAGAGAAAAAATGGTCCGCCTATAAACGCGGTCAACACACCCACCGGCAACTCCGACGGAGCGATGATCGTGCGTGCCGCCGTATCCGCAACAAGCAGAAACAGGGCTCCCGCCAGAGCGGTAGCCGGAAGCAACCGAACATGATCCGGTCCCAGGATCATGCGCAGAATGTGCGGGACGATCAGCCCGACAAAGCTGATGAGCCCGCCCAATGCCACGGCGGCAGCCGTCAGTATCGAGCCGATCACGATCACCGCGATGCGCGTCTGCTGCACTGAAACGCCAAGATGCGCGGCATACTCCTCGCCCAACGCGAGGGTATTGAGTCTTCGTGTCAGCGGCATGGAGCCTACCAGCCCGATCGCCAACATCGTTCCCACAATCGCCAACTGCGGCCAGGTCGGCTGTGCAATGGTTCCATGCAGCCACGAAGATAAAACATGCATTCCTTCGCCGAAGTCGCGATCCAGCACCTCGAGAAAATACGCCGAATAACTCAGCATGGTGCTTACTGCAAATCCCGCCAGCAACAGAGCAACGACCGGCGTTCGGCCGTCCGCGCTCGCCAGCCAATACACCAGCACGATGGAGACGATTGCACCAGCAAAGGCCAACAACGCGGTGGTTCCGAATCCCGCAACCGAGACTGCCGGCACAAGGAATACACCCAGCGATGCGCCCAGTACCGCTCCCCCCGAAGAACCAATGACGTATGGGTCGGCAAGCGGATTGCGAAATAGCCCTTGAAACAGCAACCCGGAGACGGAAAGCGCACTGCCCACAATGGCGGCGGCGATGATGCGCGGCAGACGGATGGCCAGCAGGATGGTGCGCTGATCGTCGGAGAGCGGTCTGTTGCCGATCACGCTCTTCGCCAACTCCCGCAGCGGCACATGCACCGCGCCCATTCCCGCAGCGGCCAGCATCGCCAGCACGAGAGTAATAAACAGTATCCCAAGCAGCCACCGCTGCCGGTCCGCATGTCCCTCCTCATGCACTGCGCGCTCCTTGACTACTCTCCACACCACTGCTTGCCTCCCAGCGAGAACTTCATGTCCATCCGCAACCTGGATGGCAGTGAGGGAAACCCGACGGTCTCGCTAACGTGCTCGATCGAGTGATTCTGAATATTGCTCTCGACGGCAACGTGCTGGCTTGTATCTTTGGCGATGGAGATCACCGCGCCCGGCAGATCGTACACTGTGCCATGAAAGCCTGCGATAGACGAGGCGCGAGCGGCCACTGTGAAGGCGAGGACGAGAGTGGGGGTCAACATGGATCTGAACAAGAATCGCAACACGGTTTTTCCCCTCGGAAGTGCATCTGGACCGGTCTCCTGACTCGCGCCTCATCGGCTGACGGCTGCCTTCCCAGTATGCTCTCCAGTGGCAAACAAGCCGTGCCTCTTCGCTTACAGTTACGGGGTAGTGGCGGATTCGCACCGCGCTTCCCGATCATCCAGATGTTGGCTATTTGCGGTTCGAGATGAGGATGCCATCTCACGGATGAAGTTGTCTGGCGAGTTCCTCCAATGCATCGAAGACTACCGGGCTCGAAAGTTCGATTCGGTCGTCCACGTAATAAATTCGGTGGTTCCTGACCGCTGGCACACTGGACCATCCGGGCCGGCTTAGAATCTGCTGCGCCGACATCTTCGATCCGCGCTCCAACAGCAGAGCATCCGGCTTTCGCGCCAGCACCGCTTCCAGGCTTATCTGTGGCCACTCCTGCGGCAGGTCGCTGGTCGCCGAGTGTCCGCCGGCAATCTCGATCAGTTCAGTGATAAAGGCGTGTTTGCCGATGGTGATCACCGGGTCGAACCACAGCGGCATCAGGATGCTCACCACCGGCTTGCCGCTCACGCGCCGCCGCACCGCCGACTCGCGCTCGCGCAGCCTGCCAATCAGTTCCCTGGCGGATTCATCGCGGTTGAGCGCTCTTCCGATGCTGGCAATCGATCTGTAGATATCCTGGAACCCATGCGGTGCCACCATGAAGACCGCAATGCCAAGCTTCTGCAGACGCTTCATGGTATCCAAGTCGTTCATTTCGCCCAAGCCCAGTACCAGGTCGGGATGCAGGGAGACGATGGTTTCGATGGAAGGGTTCAGCGGCAAACCCACGCTCGGCTTGGCTCTGGCTGCCGCCGGATACTTTACGTAGTCGGTCACCGCCAGCACATCCTGGCCGGCTCCTAGTGCGTACACGTCATCGACTACACTTGGCGCCAAACACACCAACCGATGAGGATGTTCCGGAACTTGAATCAGGCGCCCCAGTTCGTCTGTTGCCGTTCGCGCGCTGCAAGGGAAGAACGCCGCGCAAAACAGAAGCAAGACATACCATCGCTTCTTATCAGCACCACCGCGGTCTGCGTCTGGTGCGTGACCGTCTTTCGGTCGCCCCTCCTGCATACTTTACCTCTGACCGCAGAGTGGAACCCCACTCCCGACATCGGGATCGATAGAATAGGCAGCTGTCTCGTCGCCGGTACCAGCGATGACCGGCAGGGGAACGCTTTCCAGCTCTCCCATCGAAGCTGGATCAAGCCCAGATTGGCATCTGACCGGTCTCCTGACTCACGCTTCATCGAATCCAAACAGCCTTCCCGAGGTAACCCTCAGTGGCCGGAGTCTTCACTCCAGGTTCAGTTCTCAGCGCATACAGTTACGGGGTAGTGGCGGATTCGCACCGCCTTCCCGATCATCAGATAGACTCATTGAAATCCTTTCGCATGTGTAATGTCAAGGAGTGCGTCTTTCGGCTAAAAGGGAAGATGTTGCTCGAATTGACGCCGCAACCCTGGATGACGAAAACCTGTCGCTGAACTGCGCAGGCTCGTTGGATTGGAGACCGCGACCTGGCGGATAGCCATGGGACTCACATAGCGGATAATCGCTCGTAGAATCAGGCATTTGAAATACAATGGTTCGGTTATCTATCCGGGTTACGCTGGCCATAGACAAAGCCGCCCACGGCTTGTTGCCGCACTTGGCGGAAAGCGGTTTCCGGGAAGGACAAAATCAAGTATATTGTCCTTCCCTGCGAGTTGTTGCTACTCGTAAAATACGGGATGATGTTTCACGCCTCTGGCGCCAGGAAATCAGGATGCTGGTTCAGAGCTTGCTAAAGTGCCGGATCGGTAACGGCGTGCCAGCGCGGTAACGCCCGGAATTTTCATTCGAGAGTATGGGAGACAATTCACATGCATACCAAATCAGCCCCGGCTTTTGATCCTCGGGTTGCGACCTACGAGGAAGAAACCAGGATGTTCGAGGATAAGGTTTTTCATTTCCTATCCTTGGATGACCGATGCCGATGGATGCAGTCCCCGTTGCTCAACGACTTGCGCGTCTTCCAGGTTGGGTACTTCAAGAAGTCTCACGGCCATGCAGTGGAGCGAAAGAATCTTAACGAGGGCGTTCTGATTTACTGTGTGGCCGGTAAAGGAAGCTATACACAAAAGGATAAGACTTTCGAGGTCGTACCGGGCAATCTGCTGTACTGCTTTCCGAGAACGCACCACCGGTATGCAGCCAACGAGGAAGATCCTTGGTCGATTCACTGGATGCATGTATCCGGCGCTCGCATGGCGCTCTATAGAAGGCTGATCGGATTTACAGAGGATTTTCCAATCGTGAATCTTGGCATCCATATCGACATTATCGATTTATTCAAATCGCTTTACTCACTCTACAAACCGAGCAACGATGAAGCGCGCATCGCGTCCATCAACGCCTGTGCGCAACACATTCTTGCTTCAGTTGTCATAGCGCAGCGGCCTTCCAGCAAGCCTCCGGAGTGGGAACACGAAATCCAGTCGGTGATGAGTTATATGGAGGCGTCCGTTGACAAGATGATGCGCCTCGAAGACTTCTCAGACTATCTTGGGCTCTCGCGCTTTCATTTTTCACGGCAATTCAAGTGCCTGGCTGGAGTTTCGCCGATGCGATATTTCATGCACCTCAAAATGAAGAAGGCCTGCTTCCTTTTGGAGACTACGTCGCTGAAGATCAAGGCGGTCGCCGAGCGCCTTGGTTTCGAAAACGAGTATTACTTTTCCAGGTGCTTCAAGGTTTGTGTCGGGTGTTCGCCCAATAGCTACTGCAAGAATTCTTAGGGCACTTTCACCGTCTCTGGGATACGGGCATTGCGCTCTTCCAACGTGGACATTCCGTAGGGCGATGTGGCCGGAGAGATAGCACAAGTTATCCGCGAGAGTGTTTGGTGGGCGGCCAACTGCTGCTGGAGACGATTCCCCGTCCTTCTTCGACGGTGATCAGTTGGTCGGCGGCGACCTTCTTCAGTTCCTCTCTCAGGCCGTTGGGCCAAACGATGATCAGGTCGGCGGATCGCTCTGTCCCGAGGCCGCAGAGCAGCCGCGGCTAGAACAAGCTTCGGCGATGCCCGGTCCCGAATCCATCAGTTTCTCAAACGTCTTGTCGTCCAGATTGCGGAAGATCAATCGCGGGCAGCGATCGGGGTATTTGGCCAACTTCTTGCCGGCTTCTGGATAGACGCTGCCGGCAACCAGAAAAATATCCGGGTAGCCGTCGTTGTCCAGGTCGCACATGTCCGCCCCCCAACAGGTAAAGCGGGTTTCAACTGCCAGACGCGCGGCGCGCGTTACGTCGCTGAAAATATCCTTTTCCATCGTTGTGAAAAAGCCCGGTGGAGTCGCCGGTGAAGTGGATCTTTACAAAATCCGTGTGCCCGTCCAGGTCGTAGTCGCCGATTCCCAGTCCCATGCCGGCCTGCTCGCTGCCGTCGTCGCTGAACGCCACACCCCGCTCCAGCCCTGCTTCGCGAAAGGTCCCGTCGTGGTTGTTCATGCGAGCAAGCTGGGGGTTGAGTCGCAGGCCACCAGAATATCCAGCCAGGCATCGTTGTCGTAATCGATAAATGCGCAGCCGCAACCGATGGTTTCCAGGATGTACTCTTTGTGATCCACTTCGCCATAGATCACCGGAACGGTCAAGCCAACCTGCTGGGCCACACACATCGACAAATCGTGAGAAAGGGCGGCCAGACGAGGCGATCCTGGCTTGCGGAGCCAGGTTGCGCGAGGCCATTCCTTGCTGGGCAACCAACCGGCTGGCAAGCATTGCGAGCGTGGCGGATACAAACGTGCGGCGATCGAGAATCATTTCTGCAACCCTTTTTCGAGATAAGCCTTGGCGTGCGGCGCAGAGGTGCACGGCAAAAGCCGCTGAATTTGAATCGGAGTCAGGCATCTCCCGTCAAGTGGAAGAGGACTCCGCCTAGGAACAGTTTAAACATTCTTGGAATTCTGACTCGCTAGCGCGCTGGCTCCTTCTGCGCTTCAGCCTCTGCCTTTGCTCGGTCCTGGGCAATGAACAGCGCGCGGCGTGCTCCGTCATTGCTTGGATCGTGGCGCAGAATTTCGCGCATCTCCGAGATCCCTTCATTGCAATGATGCAGGCGACAAAGAGCCAGCGCATAGTTGAGGCGAAACCCGTCCTCGTCGGGAGCCAATTCTACGGCCCCGCGATACTTCTCCAAAGCTCCTGCCAGGTCACCCTGGTTCTCCAGTGACAAGCCCTGATCGTCTAACTGCTGTGCCGCGATTGCATGAGTGCCGGTTGCATCGGCCTTGGCTACCAGGTCATGCATGCGCGCTTCAATCTGTCTTGCCTCTTCTGGCCGATTGTCTTCCCGCAGCGCTCGTTGCAATTTATAGAGGACCGATCTGTCGTCGGGCATTCCGGCCAGAGCCTTGTTCAGATGCAGAGCAGCCAAATGTGCTTTCCCCTGCCAGAGATATTCCGAACCAAGTTCGTACTGATAATTCATATTGGCGGAATCCAAAGCCACGGCTCGCTCGAATGCTTTGAGTGCGGCCGCGTCTTCAAAAGCCGCACGCCGCACGGTTCCCAGCAGGAACCACGCCTCCGCGTACTGCGGCTGCAATTTGATCGCGGTTTCAAGCTCGGCGGAGGCCGCATCCGGGCGGTCCTGCGCCAGATAGATCTTGCCGCGCAAGTAATGAGAAAGCGCAGCATCGGGCCTATGGCCTTGCAGCCGGATGGCGGCATCCAACTCGCTCGCCGCCCCCTCCAAATCGTTGTTCTGCGCCAGGATCAAGGCAAGATTCACGCGCGCAGAGGCCAGGTTCGGATCCAGTCCAATGGCGGTTCTGAAGGCCTTTTCCGCAGCCTCGTTCTCGGCAAATCTGCTCAGCGCATTGCCCAGCATATTGTAAGTTGCAGGGGAATCCGGCCTCAGCCGAATCGCTTCGGTGAATTGATCGATCGATGCGGAGCGCTCGCCGTGCAGTGCGTAGACCTCGCCCAGCAAAAGATGGGCATCCGCATCGTCCGGATGGGATTGCACGATCAATCGGAGCGCACCGGCTGCTCCCGCATAGGAGCCGCTTTGCATCAGCTTGCGCGCCGCGTCGAGAGAGGCGGGTTGCGCGCTCCAGCAATGGTCCGCGCAAAACAGCACGGCGAAGAGCAGAAGCAATGAGGAGAGCCCGGTATGCCATTGCCGCGAGTTGCCTTGGCTTTGCCCCGAATGTCTCATGCCCAAGCTCCTGGAAATCATCATACTGCTTGCATTTCTAATCTGCGCACAGCCGTCAGTTCAAACGGAGACGGAGCAGATTGGGCAGGGCTTCCACGGCGCGCCTGTCCGGCTTATCCGTTTTCTGCCCTGCATGTTGTAAAAAAATGCTTAGTATTTGCGAAAAATTGCTATAAGGACCGTCGTCAACGATTTTTCTCGTAGTTTTGCATTGCGGCTTCCGCTGCTATGCCTTCTGAATTGGTGAGTATGCGCAAAACTAGCGAATGACGCCAATTATACAAAATTTTAGCTGGCCAAACGCGCTGGCCGCCGAGAGCAATTTTAGTGCGTATATGAGCAATAATATGCTGTTGACAATCAAATGAAAGGCTGATTATAGTGCGAACTTGCTATGGTAGTGGGCTGTCCATACATCGGCCAGGAGCGGCCCTCTGTGGCCTCAGGCCCAGCGGTAATCCTAATTACCCGAGGAGGGAAGCGATGGCGAGAGCGGCAATCACGGACGAGGAAATGAGCCGTTACCGTGAAGACGGTTATGTCCTGGTGAAAGGGATGCTGGACAACGAGGAGATCGGCCTTCTGGGCCTCGCTGCGCGCCAGGATCGCGCGCTCGACCAGCACTCCTTTGGAAAGACCGATGGTGAAGGGGGAACAATTCGCCTCTCGCTCTGGAATCATCCCACCGATACTATCTATGGAATGGTGGCGCGAAGTGAAGCTCTTGTCGACTCGGCGGAAAGACTGCTGGGTGGCGAGGTCTACCATTACCACTCGAAGATGATTATGAAGGACGCCAAAGTTGGAGGCGCTTGGGCTTGGCATCAAGACTACGGATATTGGTACCAGAACGGCGTTCTGTTCCCCCTTTTGACTAGCGCCTACATCGCCATCGATCCCGCCACCAGGGAGAATGGCTGCCTGCAGGTCGTTCGCGGATCGCATCGGCTGGGACGCATTGACCATGTCCCGGTGGGAGATCAAGCAGGAGCGGATGGGGCGCGCGTCGAAGAGATATTGAAGCGGTTGGATTTGGTCTATGTCGAAATGGAGCCGGGAGATACGCTGTTTTTTCACGCCAATCTTCTGCATCGTTCCGACCAGAACCATTCGGACCATCCCCGCTGGTCGATGATCTGCTGCTACAACGCGGCGCGCAACGACCCTTACAAGGAATCGCATCATCCCCGTTACACGCCGCTGGTCAAGGTTCCCAACGAAGAAATCAGAAAGGCGGGGACCAAGCGGTTTGGGGAATCCAATCAAGATGCCGCGTGGTTGGATGCCGCGACGGATCAGAGTGCTACGATCCTCAAATAGTAGGTGCACCCGGCGATAAGCCAGCTGTTCGCGGACAGCAGTCGACGGCCAACGATGTACTGCATGAAATGAATCCATGATCTGCCGGCTTCACCCCTCTGTTTCAGCGGTGGTTGTACCGATCGATTCATCGAGTTGCGGAAGGATCAGCCAGTGATAGCCACTCAATCCGAGCCGTGTATTCACATGCGTTACGTCTGGCCCGCCGCAATTTCCGCATCGCTGGGCGGATTGCTGTTCGGATACGATTGGGTTGTCATTGGCGGTGCCAAGCCGTTCTATGAGGCGTTCTTCCGCCTCGACTCACCCACCTTGGAAGGATGGGCGATGAGTTGCGCGCTGCTGGGATGCCTGATTGGCGCCCTGGTCTCCGGAGCCGCCAGCGAAGCATTGGGGCGCAAGCAGTCCTTGCTTATTGCCGCCCTTATTTTCACGGTCTCTTCCGTAGGCACCGCACTGGCCCCCACGTTTACCTCCTTTGTTCTGTGGCGCATGATGGGCGGAGCGGCCATTGGGTTGGCCTCCTGTCTTTCTCCGGTGTATATCGCCGAGCTTGCCCCGGCCGCGGTGCGCGGCATGCTCGTCTCTCTGAACGAACTGGCCATCGTGCTGGGCATCCTGTTTGCGCAGACCGCCAACTTCCTGATCGCCAGGCCAGTTCCCGCGGCTGCCACTCCGGTCGAGATCATGCACTCCTGGAATGGACAGGTGGGGTGGCGTTGGATGTTCGGGGTCACTGCCGTCCCCGCCGCGATCTTTCTTGTCGCCATGCTCTTTGTCCCGGAAAGCCCGCGCTGGCTGGCGCCCCGCCGCCCAGAGAAGGCCCGCTTCATCCTGGAGCGGATCGGAGGCCCTTCCTACGCTTCGCAGGTGCTCGCCGACATAGAGAATTCGTTGAAGACGGTTCATACCAACACCGAAGTGGCGGCCTTGGTGGAAGGCAAGAACGCTGGCATTCTGGCGCTCGGCATCGCTCTCGCCGTACTGCAGCAGTGGTGCGGAATCAATATCATCTTCAATTACGCGCAAGATATCTTCTCCGCCGCCGGCTTCACCATGTCCAGCATGTTATTCAATATCCTGGTCACCGGCGTGGTGATGGTCGTCTTCACCGTGATCTCGCTCTTTATGGTGGATCGCTTCGGACGCCGCATCCTGATGCTGAGCGGCTGCGCCAGCCTGGCGCTGCTCTATGCCGTCCTCGGGCTGTTGATGCACCAGGGAAGTCATCGCTTTGTCATGCTGTTTCTGGTGCTGGCCGCCATCGCAGTTTATGCCATGACACTGGCGCCCATGACCTGGGTGATTCTCTCCGAGATATTTCCCAACCGCATTCGCGGCCTGGCCATGGCCATCGCCACCACCTCGCTGTGGGCCGGCTGTTTTGTTCTCACCTACACCTTTCCGCTGCTCAAGCACTTTCTGGGAACGGGAAGAACTATCTGGATTTATGGCTTGGTATGTGCCTCGGGGTTTGTGCTGGTCTGGCTGAGGCTACCGGAAACCAAGGGCAAGACGCTTGAAGCCATTGAGTCGTCCTGGAAATAACCCGTGCTTGCAAGTGTGTTGAGGGAAAGGGCTGTTTGTGAAAGTGATCTCAGTTTCCATCCGCTTGGCGCTGTTCGGTGCCGCCATCTTCGCCGGCAATGTTCTGGGCGTGGCCGCTCAGGCGCAGAATCCGCTGCACATCACGCACCAATATTCCAATGTCGATGCGCGCAGCATGATCGGCCTGCCCATGGGCGACCACAAGACCATTGTGACCAAGGATGGCCAGCTCATGTGGTCGCAATGGAGCCTGGCGCAAAAAGGGCGCGCCGTGAACTTTGGGTTCAGCGAACAGCTCGACGGCGCCCTGGGCATCCGCATGGGGGAACGGCATGGCGCGGAAACCGAGCCGCTGGTGGCCTCGGCCCAGCATCTGGATAAAATGCGCTTTCCGTTTGTGATCACCGACTGGAAGGGCGAATCGCTCAGCGTGCAGGAGACCGCCTTTGCCACCACTGTCGGCACTCGGGGTCTGGACGTCGTCGAGATGGTCGTTTCCAATCGCGGAGCCGAGCCGCGGACGCTGGAGTTACGCCTGGACGGCAAACTGCGTAACTTGCCTGCTTTTGCCAACGGCGCCCAACTCGCTACGCGCGACGGGAGACTGCTGGCCGTGGTCGAACCCTTCGGCGGCGTAGAAGAGCAATCGACGGAAGCCCATGGACTTACTCTGGTCCAGCAGCGGCAGGTTCCCGCCCACGGATCGGCCGTCTTCTGGATCAAGCTGCCCTATGAGCTTTCTGTAACTGAAGCAAGCACGCTCCGCGCGGCCGACAGCCAGACGCTTCTGGCCGGTGCGCGCCAGGCTTGGGAAACCCTGTGGAAGCAGGGCACGCAAATCGATCTGCCGCTGCGGGAGAAGGAACTCTCCGATTTCTATCAGGCCTCTGTGGCTTACATCCTGCTGCTTACCGAGCGCGACGAGAAGGGGGAGCTGTGGACGCTGGACGGTCCGGCCCTCTATCGCGAATTCTGGGGCCGCGGTGAGTATTTCCAGGGGCGGTCGATCGAATTTGCCGGCTATCTGTCCATCGGACAAGATACCGTTAAGCACACCTTCGGCTTGCAGAAGGACGACGGAGAATGGGATGGCCCGGTCACCAGCGGTTGGCCCGCCTGGGATAACATCGGTGGAAATGCCGGCTCGGTCTGGGACTATTATCTGCTCACCCGCGATAAGGAATGGCTGCGCAGTTCCTATCCCCATCTGGCTGCAGCGGCTAACTGGGTTAACTTGCACCGCCAAGAGACCATGCTGCCCGACGACGCGCCTCAGGCAACGCAACCGATCCATCGTCAGATTCCCTGGTCCTGCGCACCTGAAACATCACCGCAGCTCAAGCCGGGAGAGAAGCCCTACTGGTTTGGTCTGCTTCCCTGGAGTTATGGCGACAGCGGCTTGCCCGAGGGGCATCCGTTTCCGCATAACACCTGGGGACTCTACGCCATCCACATCGCGGAGCAGGCGGCCAGAGAGTTGGGCAAGCAGGAGGACGCGGAGCGCTTCGCTTCCCAGTATGCCGACTACAAGCAGGCTTACCTGACTTCCATGCGCCGCGCCATTGCTCTAGAAAAGGAGGACGCGCCTTACTTGCCGGCGACGCCCACCAATCCCGGAGCCGATGTTTCGCAAAGTCTGATTGCGGTTTATCCGACCGGCCTGTTCGCCCCAGACGATCCCTGGGTAACCAACTTACTCAGCCGTATGCGGCGCGACGAACTCGAGGGTCTGCCCACGCACATGGCCTGGATGGGCGCTGGCGGCGTCTGGCCGAGCGAGTCAATGAACGTGGCCGAGACCTATCTGCGCCGTGGCGAGATCGACAAGACTGTCGATCTGCTCATCGCCACCTTGAATCACACTTACTCCACGGATGCTTTCAAGGAGGAGATCAAGGTCGACAAGACCCGGCCCACCGCCTGCGAACACGGCATGCCGGTTTCCGATGGCATCCCCTCCGGGGATGTGGAGAACGGCCACGGCACCGGCGATATGCCCGAGGCATGGGGCCCCGCCAATCTTATTCTGCTGGTCCGCGACATGCTCTTCTATGAAGACCGTGATTCGCTGCACCTTCTTGCCGGCATTCCCGCCGGCTGGATCCAGCCGGGCGAACATATCGCCATTTCCTCAGCTCCCACCACACTGGGCGGAAAGCTCTCCTTCCGGCTCGACTATCCGCAGAATGGCAAGATGCATTTGCATCTCGACTCCGACGTTACCGTGCCTGAGGCCATCGTCCGATTCCCTCTGGCCGCAGGTGTGAGCCTGCGCTCGGTCACCGTGAATGGGCGCTTGGCCACTATCGTCGGTGGTAACTCGGTATCCCTGAAGAATATTGCCGGCCCGGTGGATTTCGAGGCTGAGTTTTAGCGGCCAGGGTTGAACAAAGTTACGGACTGAGGGGCGGTTGTTTGCCAGATGTCATTCAAACGAACGCATGGATTCAGCAAGGAATTCATGTCGCCGTCAGACAAGAAGGAGTGAATAAGATGAGCACAGTAGCGGAGGGAATCTCAAGTCGTGAGCGGGTTGTAACCACCCTGAACCATCAGCAACCCGACCGTATCCCGATCGACTTCGGAGGCACCTCCGTCACGGGCGTGCATGCCAGTTGCGTGGCGGCGCTGCGGGATTACTACGGCCTGGAGAAGCGGCCGGTGCGGATTCACGAACCCTATCAGATGCTGGGGCAGATGGACGACGATCTTCTCGATGCGATGGGCCTGGATGTAACCGGCGTCTTCCCGCGTACTACTATGTTCGGTTTTGCCGCGGAGAAGTGGAAACTCTTTCCGTTCAACGGACTCGACGTGCTGGTGCCGGAGGACTTTAACACCACCATCGATGAAAATGGCGATACGCTGATTTATCCGGAAGGCGATATCACGGCCCCGGCCAGCGGGCGGATGACCAAGGCCGGTTACTTCTTCGATTGCATCGTCCGCCAGCAGCCGTTCGACGAGGAGAAACTCAATCCGGAGGACAATCTGGAGGAGTTTGGGCCCGTCTCCCAGGCGGATCTGGATCACTTCGCGCGCGCCACGCGGGAAGCCGCGGCGACGGGCCGCGCCGTTAGTGCAACGCTGGGTGGAACAGCATTCGGCGATGTGGCGTTTGTGCCTGGCCCATCCCTCAAGCATCCCAAGGGCATCCGCGACATTACCGAATGGTATGTGTCCACCAGCAGCCGTCAGGACTACGTTCATAAGATCTTTAGTCGCCAATGTGAGATTGCCATCCAGAATCTGGAACGCATCTATGCGGCCATTGGCAACAGTGTGCAGGTGGTGTTTCTTTGCGGAACGGACTTTGGTACGCAGACTTCCGCATTTTGTTCCGTAAAGACCTTCCGCAATGTGTATTTCCCGTATTACAAGCAGGTCAACGACTGGATTCATACCCATACGGGCTGGAAAACCTTCAAGCATTCTTGTGGAGCCGTCTCCAAGTTTCTGCCTTCAATGATCGAGGCGGGATTCGACATTCTCAATCCCGTGCAGTGCTCAGCTACGGGAATGGAGCCGGAGAAACTGAAAGCGGAATTCGGCGACCGTCTGGTTTTCTGGGGCGGAGGCGTGGATACGCAGAAGGTTCTGCCCTTCGGAACGCCCGCTGAAGTGCGCGAGCAAGTTCTGCGCCGCTGCGAGATATTTGCGCCAGGCGGAGGGTTTGTTTTCAATACCATTCATAATGTTCAAGCCGCGACACCGACCGAAAATCTGGTTGCCATGATCGATGCCGTGCATGAATTCAACGGAAGGAAGTGAGCGCATTCGCTTGCGCGGTTGTGATCTGATCTCTATCGCCTAGGCAAGACTTGGGAACAGGCCTTGCCTAAGCGAAATCATCTCTGCCAGGGATGGAGTTAGCGTTGATGCGCCGGGGACACGCGAGAAGCCTTTCCAGTCTCTGCACAGATCCCAGTTGGCAGTTCGTGAACTCAACTCCGATCACGACGTCAAGGTGGAACTACAGCGGTTTCGATTCTGCTCTTTACAGAAACGTAGACGCCAAGTGGCATTTTTCTCAAAAAAATGCTACCTCGCATGATCTTCAAGTGGCAGCACTTGAATCGAAACCGCTCTAGCCGGTGGAACCTGCCGCCTTTCCGCTTCGCTGGTTTTCACCGTTCGCGATGGTGGGCGGAACGGACGCCGTGTTTCCTGGGTGGGGAAGTTTCAGAAGGGATGCCCACACTGGCGAGATTCCATGAAGAGCGGTCGCGCTCAGGGCAACAGAAAAGTAACACGTTCTTCTTGGGCATGAGCAGCCGTCCAAGTGCTGTCAGGGAACTGCGGAAAAGCTCTGCCGATAAGTTGCTATTGCAACTCATCCCATCACTCGTGCGGACCGAACTGGAATGTTATGCCCGGCTGGAATAACAGCAGATTCGCTTTATCTCCGCCTTGAACGTGCGCGTTTAGACAGAGCGCAGAAAGCAAACTGATTGCATCCGTCGTTTGGGCGGAGTCTTCTGCTTGGTAATTCCTCGCTGTTCCGCAAGCTCTTTCCGGGGCCATTGATAGACGAACGCTCATGCAAGCAGCCTATGCTGCCCAGCAATAATTTCTCAGCTTACGTAGAACAAAGTCGTTTCCTGGTAGATTGTTGCAGACACCAGCAGCACAAATTTGCATCATGCAGCAAATTCGTGCATTGGCTATCGTTTTCGCATTGGCGGATACTTGCGCCGAACTTGAAGAACGCATTCTCGCAGTACGTAACATGTAGTTGCGCGAGATAGGATGGCGGCCTAGAGTTCAACGGCATGTGTGCTGTATTGAGGCTACAGGGGAAAGCATAAGTTGCGCTACCAACCTTCTCATCGGAGAGTGTTGCGGGCGAACGGCGAAGTTCATGAGCTTTTATTGAAAGGAGTGCCATGTTTCTAAAGAGGTGTGCGGGTGTTGTGGTCTGTTGCCTGTTGTTGTTTGGGGCAGGAAGAAGTTTTGCACAGAGTTCAACCGGCGTCGTGAACGGCGTTGTCACCGATCCAGCGGGTGCCTATATAGCGCAAGCCAAAGTTGTGCTCTCCAGCGATGGGACGGGAGTCAAGCGCGATTCGAAGACCAACCAGGACGGACGCTTCATCTTCACCAATGTCTTGGCAGGAACCTATTCGGTACATGTGGAAGCGCCGGGATTCAAGAAGACCGAGCAGCGCGGCATCGTCGTGCAGGTCAATCAAATTGTGGCCTTGACCTACTCGTTGAGCGTGGGCAATGTAGAAGAAAGCGTGGAAGTGACCGCGGGCGCGGAGGCTCTGCAGACGGCAAGTTCGTCGCTGGGCATGGTGATCGACACCGTGGCGGCCAACGATCTGCCCTTGAACGGGCACAATTTCACGCAGATTCTTACCCTCACCCCTGGCGTAACGCCGGTGCAGAATGAGCAAGGCGCCAACAGCGGCACGGGCTATCAACAGGACGTGAGCATTCCCGGCAGCCCGACCTTCCGGCCCAACGTCAACGGCCAGTGGAACCGCTCCAACCTCTACTATCTTGATGGCATCTGGAACACGACCAACATCGCCAGCGGCTATGCGGTGATGCCGGTCATCGATGCCGTACAGGAATTCAAAGTTCAATCGCACAACGACGACGCCGAATATGGCGGCTCGATGGGCGGGGTTATCAATCTTGTCTCGAAGAGCGGCAGCTCCAGACTTCATGGTTCGGCCTGGGAAGATGTGCGCAACAACTTCTTCGACGCCAGGGATCCTTTCGCAGATGCCGGCCAGCCCGGACCGGCCACCTACCATCAGAACGAATTCGGCGCCACGGTGGGCGGCCCGGTTTTCGTTCCCAAGGTATACGACGGCAGAAAGAAGACGTTTTTCTTCTTCGCCTATGACGGCTGGCGCTATAACAAAGCAAGCCAGAACTTCTACTATGTTCCGACCGCTGCGGAGTTGTCCGGCGATTTCTCGCATTCGATCATCGCGCAGAATATCTACGATCCGACGACAACCACTGCGAGCGCCTCGGCGGCCAGCGGCTACATCCGCACGCAGTTCCCTGGAAACGTCATCCCGTCGAATCGCTTGAATGCGATGACGGTGGCGTTTTTCAAGAGTTATTGGGACGCGCCCAACTACTCCAATCCAGCGGAACCGCAATATAACGCGGTCAACAACCAGCCTCAGGTGGACACCAGCAATACCTATCAAATCAAGATCGACGAAAATCTGGGCGGCCGGGATACCCTTTCCGGGCGCTTCACGCATTTCCATACCGTTGATACCGCACCCATCACCTCGAAATTGAGCACCCAGACCAATCGTCCTCGCGTCAATATGGGTGGAGACTGGATTCATCAGTTCTCCCAAGCGTTGGTTCTGGACGTCAAATACGGCTATTCCCGCACTCCGTTCATTGGAAGTACGGTCTTCTCCAACGGAGGGAGCACGGCGTCGTCAGCCGGATTCGCGGGCATAGCCTCCTATGGCGTTCCGGCTTTGGGGCTTGGCTCGCCATGGTCCAGCCCGGGCGGCTCAACCAACCAGGGCGGCGTGGGAGAGCAACTCACCAATCAACAGGATCACGTCTATCAATATGCCGCGTCGCTTTCCTGGTTGAAGGGCAACCACATGGTGACCGGCGGCTTCCAACTGATCAATCAGTACTATGCCACGGAAGATTTCAATCAGCAGTACTACAGCTTTACCAACGCCACCACGGGAGATCCAAACAATGTCGGAAAGACCGGTGCGTCGCTGGCTTCCGCGTTGCTGGGCCTTCCAGTCGGGCAGGCTTACATTGGCCAGACCTGGTCGGAATCCTTTGTCGAATGGGCAGGCTTCCTTCAGGACCAATGGAAGGTGACGCCGAAGTTGACCATCAACATCGGCTTGCGCTATGACAAACTGAACCCGATCTCCGATCTCACGGGGACGGTCTTTGGCGGGTTCGACGCCAACAATGGCCAGTACGATATCAGCGGCACACAATTGCCGCAGCCTTGCAGTAGCACCGGGAAGGCGCCTTGCATCCCAGGGGCGGGCACGCTTGCCGGCATCACGGCTGGCTCGCATATCGGACTTGCGCCCTGCGCTTCTTACCGCTGCGCGCGCAACAATAACGTCGGCCCGCATGTCGGCTTCGCCTACACGGTCAACCAGAAGACGGTGGTTCGGGGTGGATACGGTCTGGTTTACGACGAGTTTGCAGGCTTCCTTCAGGACATGGCAGACCATGTGGGCAACTGGCCCGCAGCGCAAACCGTTTTTCAGTCTGAGAACGCCAGCGTAGGCCAGCCGCTCACCGGAATCCAAAGCCTGCAGACTCTGAGCGCGGCTCCCTTGCCCACCGCATCTCCCTGGGGCACGCTCTACTGGAATGCCGATCCCAAAAAGCAGACGCCCATGTCGCATCAGTGGAACATCGAGATCCAGCGCCAGGCCACCAGACAGCTCACCGCTTCTGTCGGCTACATTGGCAGCGTATCCCATCATCTGGATTACACCGGAATCGCCAATATGGCGCCCACTCCCAGCACCGGCACTCTGGCCCAGGTGGAAGCCAACCGGCCTTACCCCTATGAGAACACCTTGTTCTACGGGCGCAGTATCGGCGTATCCAGCTTCAACTCGCTGCAGGCGAGCGCCAACCAACACATGACCCAAGGCTTGCAGTTTCTGATCTCCTATACCTGGTCAAAGGCCATGGATAACGGCGCCAGCGGCTTCCTGGCTTCGGAGAACGGGCCAGGAGGCGGTATTCAGAACTACAACGATCCCAACAGCAACAAGGGGCCGTCGGGATTCAATGTGCCGCAGTTCCTCTCCACCAGCATGGTCTATGAGCTTCCCTTCGGAACGGGCCGCACCTATGTGCAGTCTGGACCATTGGCCTGGATCGTGGGCGGCTGGCAGGCGAACTCCATCTTTAGCATCCGCTCCGGTCAACCATTCGGCGTACTGGTCAACGGTGACGTAGCCAATGTGGCCGGCGAAGCCGGTACTCCGTTCGGCATCGGCTACGGCCGCGCCAACCAGACAGGCAATCCGCATGTGAGCCATCCGACGAAAAACGAGTGGTTCAATACCGCGGCTTTCACCGTCCCCGTAGACAGCTACGGCAATGCTCCGCGCAACGGATTGTCCAGCGATCACGTTACACAGTTCGATTTATCGGCTTTCAAGAAGTTTCCGATATGGAAGGAAGGTCCCACCATGGAGTTCCGCGCCGAGGCCTTCAACATTCTCAACATCATCAACTACGCCGCTCCTAGCGGCAATACTGTGGGTAATGCCGGCTTCGGCTCCGTTACCTCGCTCATCAATGGCAATCCTCCCCGTCAACTGCAGTTCACTTTGAAACTCAACTATTAACCTGCAACTTGAAAGCTGCAGATGCACGGTATGAAGAGTCAGCTTGGAGTGGGGATAGAAGCCGCAACGCTTCCATCCCCACTTCAAGCAAAACGGTACTGCTCGACAAGGCGGACGGCTCCAAAATGTATTAGCCTAAAGATTGTCTTGTGTTCCTCATCAAGCCTTAGCATCTGATGCCTCATGAAGGAATTCCATGAACCGCAGTCAGGCGGCAATAGAACGAGCTTCCTTATCGCAGCCACTGTCTTCTTTCCGTTGTTCATAGGCCGAGAGGTCGTAGCGCGTCAACTGGGCGGTAGAGATCGCGCCGGTCATATCCTTTTTGTATTTGTTATGCGGCATTAGGAGTTGTTTCATTGCCCTTCATTCCAGCTTTGGCAATCGCCCCGAAGGCGGAAATCGATTTTTGCCGGTTGGACTATGTGGCCTGCCGCGGAACTTATCCGGACGCTGAGCGCCCAGGAAACTCGTAAATAACTTCACAACTATCTTTGAGGGAATGAACATGGCTCAATCCAAGGAACTTTACGACGCAATTTTGAATGGTGACGCGAAGAAGGCGCATGCCGCCACGCAGGTCGCTCTCGCCGCCGGAGTGGCGCCGATGACCCTGATCTCCGAATCTATGGTGCCTGCCATGGACGAGGTTGGACGGCTCTTCGAACAGGAGGAATACTTCGTTCCTGAGCTTCTGCTGGCGGGCCGGGCGATGAAGAGTTCGATGGAGTTGATTCGGCCGCTCATGATCGCGTCCGGCGAAAAAATGGCCGCGAAGGTTGTCATCGGAACAGTGAAGGGCGATCTTCACGACATCGGTAAGAATCTGGTGGCGTCGATGCTGGAAGGCGGGGGATTCGATGTGATCGATCTCGGCATCGATGTTTCGCCGGAGAAGTTTGTTACCGCGGTGACTGAGCAGGATCCCCAGATTGTCTGCATGTCAGCTCTTCTCACCGTAACCATGCCGGCCATGAAGACCACCATCGATGCGCTGAAGAGCGCAGGATTGCGGGCGCGAGTGAAGGTGCTGATCGGCGGCGCTCCGGTCTCGATGCAGTATGCCAAAGAGATCGGCGCGGATGGATACAGCGAGAACGCCAACTCCGCGGTCGGCCTGGTAAGAACCCTTCTTGCTAATGCATAGGACAAACAAGCTCGAGAAGTGCTCTACGAAGCAGAAGGAGCAGGCACATGGGGCGTCAATTCTATCTTGATCTGGCAGCTGGCGGACTATGCATGCCGATCGGCACCGACTTGGTGATGCACGAGGAGAGCGAGCCGGAAAAAGTTCGCAAGGACGGCAGTGCATTGGCTAGGGTAATTGAACGTGCGGCGCGCCGTTGGGGAACGCCTCTGGCTGTTCCGTTGATGGACCTCATTCTGGAAAAGATTGACCTGCTGGCTTTGGCCGCAGTTTCCGAAGCAGATGCGGAGACTTTCCACTTTGCTGCGCCTCTGGATGAAACAATGTTGGCGAAGTTGTGCGGTGAGCAGGCCGAGCCGTTGTGCGCTGGCAGCCGCGCGCGTAACGAAGCGCTTGCCTATATCAGCACGCAAACCGATCTGGTTCCAATCGGCATGGCCATTGGACCCTTTTCCTTGGTAACGCGGCTTCTGGCCGACCCCATCACGATGGTGGCGATGGCTGGATCTGGGCTCGACGAGGAGGACTCCGAGGAAGGAAAACTTCTTTGGCAATGTCTGTGTATATCCGAGGCCGCGGTTCTGCGTTCTGTGCGCAGCCAGATCGCGCATGGCGCCAAGGCGATCATGGTTTGCGAGCCTGCGGCGAGCAGGGCCTTCATCTCTCCCCGCCAACTGAAGGCAGGATCGAATCTCTTCGAGCGGCTGGTCATGGAGCCGAACCTGCGCCTGAAAGCCGCGTTAGATTCGGCGGGCTGCGACTTCATCTTTCACGATTGCGGCGAGCTGATCGATCCTATGGTGGAGGCTTTTGCGCACCGGCTTCACCCCGTCATGCTCAGCCTGGGTTGTTCGAGGAATCTATGGGAAGATGCAAGATTGGCGCCCAAGGACGTGGTGCTCTACGGCAATCTACCCTCCAAGTCCTTCTATTCCGATGGCGCAATGCCTGTGGAAGAAGTCGTCCGCCGCACAGAGGAACTGGTTGAAAAGATGAAGACCTGCAGTCATCCTTGCATCGTGGGCACAGAATGCGATGTGTTGTTTGTTCCTAATGCGCAGGATTCGATCTGGAAGAAGGTAGACGCGATGATGTCTTGTGCCGCTGCCTGTTGTCCTTGAGTAAGACACCGGCAAGCATCACCTGTGTTCCAGATGCTATTGATCAGGCATGAAAGCACTGCGGCTGGGCGTCCCATCCTTTCCGCGTTTTGTGCGGACAAGGTGGGATACCACCATGCATTTAATTCATGCCGGATCAATGAGCAGAGTGAAGCGCCGCTGTGGTTACGATGCGGCTTGTCAAGTAAAGCGGCTGCTGCGCAGGCGACGCTCGAACATATCGAAGCACTTTGAATAGGTGGTATGACATGGCAGATCAGGCAGTTCGCAAGTTTTCGACACTGGCAATTTCAAACCGGGACCAATTGTTTTACGGAGTTAGTCCACATCCGCTTGCGTGCGGTATGGGATTGACGATCGGCTCCGGGCTCGTCTTTCCTGAAGTCAACTTCACGCTACCGCCGATGAACATGACGGACGAGACATGGCCCGAGGTGGTGGCCCACTACGAGCAGATGGCGGAACAGATTCTGCGGCGCGCGGCTTCCCTGGCGGCGCCCGGCATTGTGCTGGAGTTTGAGCTTCTTCCGCCCATGACGGAAAAGCCGGAGTGGGGTGCGGAACTGACCGCAGTCTTGAAAAAGCATCTGAAGGCCTACTACGAGAAGTATCATCTGCCCTGCGCGGTGCGCGTCACACCCACCGATATTCGCGACCAGTTGAAACCGCCCAAGTTGCGCACCGCTCAGCCGTGGGAGCGTCTCAAGAGGTCGTTCGAGCTGTGCGCGGCGGCCGGCGCGGATATTCTCTCCATTGAATCGGTGGGAGGCAAAGAGGTCCACGACCAGGCGCTGATGTATGGCGACTTCCCGGGAATCGTTTTTGCGTTGGGCGTGCTTGCACCCAGAGATATGTCATGGCTCTGGGGCCAGATATACGACATCTGCGAGGCCAATCCGGGTGTGGTCTGCGGCGGCGACTCGGCCTGTGGCTTTGCCAATACCGCCATGCAACTGGCCCATCAGAAGATGCTTCCCGAAGTTCTTGCTGCGCTGGTGCGGGCCATGAGCTGCGTGCGCAGCCTGGCTGCGTTCGAGCAGGGCGCGGTCGGCCCATCGAAGGACTGCGCCTATGAGGGGCCCGTGATGAAAGCCATCACTGGTTATCCGATTTCAATGGAAGGCAAGTCGGCCAGTTGCGCACATTTCAGCCCCATCGGCAACATAGCTGCCGCGATGTGCGACCTGTGGAGCAATGAGTCGGTGCAGAATGTGCGGCTGCTTTCTGGCAACGCGCCTGAAGTCTTCACGGAATTATTGACCTATGACTGCAGGCTGATGAACGCCGCGGCCGCGACCCCGGGCGGAGCGCTTCAGATGCGGGACTGGATGACCACCTCCGACGAGTGGCTGAGTCCGCAAGCGGCGGTACTGTCGCCGGACGCCACCATCAAGATTGCGACGGCGATAGTCAACGCGGACACTCCCTATCATCGGACCGTTGCCGCGGGTCGCGCCGCGATCCAGATTTTGAACGACGGAGTTGCCGGGCAGAAACTTCACCTCTCGCGCAAGGAGCAGCAGTGGCTGACGCGCATCGAAGGCGAAATCGACGGACTTCCTGAAGACGAAACCGAACTTCTGGATAACATGGAAGCTTCTTATGGAAGTTTCTACGATAAGGCGAGTTATGGTCTGTGACAGAGTGGGACAAGAGTAGAGGCGGGCGATCGCTCCATGCCCTGCATCCGGCCATTGTTGCGGAAAACCTATGCGACTGAAGCTCATCAGTTGCCAGGTCCTCACCGCGGAGGTGAGCCTGGTTATGCCGGCGTCGCCGCACACCAAACCGAACCATCCCAAGCCGCCTGAACCCACTCAACAGGTGTCCACTTGAAAATAAGTGGACACTTCCGATGTAGGCACCCCCCGGTCAAGATGGGAACTTCGGGCGCTAACCCTTACAAGCAATTTAAATTAAAAGATTTAGAAGGGAAACATTCCTCTGCAGTGGAGCTTTCAGCGAAGTCTCCGTGACAGACTCTGGACCATCGAGAGCGGTCGATCCCTGGAGTGGACAAGTGATGGATCAGAAGTTCCACTGCTCTTTGTTCGAACAGAGAAAAGGGGGACACATAGGGAGATAAGCTACTCTGAGAGAAATTCTCTGGTGGAAGATGTATGCGGGATAAGCCCGAAAATCGGGGAGATCTATGACGTCTAAATTATTGATTATAAACAAATTGACTCGAGAGGGGGATTCACATCGACGCATAAACCATTGCAAATGAAGTGGATATATATTCACATCGAATAAATACACCCAAAAGTACACCCTTCGAGAATTTGCCGGAGGTTTAGTGCCAATTTTGGAATACCGACTTCCACCGTGTGAAGGTAGCCAGGAAGTAGCCGGATGATGATTTAAAAGGAGTTATAAGCAGGTGCAGTGGTCAAAAGCCGGCCTTCCGGGCGCTATTTGCTACCAAATTGCTACCAAATCCTCTAACTGTTTACCAGTGGGTCAATAGGGCTGGTCGTGGGGGGCCAGCCCGAACTTCTTCCATCCTTCGGGCTGCATTCGACTCGTGCCATTGCGCAGAATTCCCCAACTCGGAAGGTATATTTATGGCCTTGCTTCAGAGTAGAATGCAGAGTCGTGGACCTGATAACCCTCCTCAGCAGACCCGAAGGCAAGACGCTGGAGTTCAAGCGCGATCTTTCGTCCCCGGACGGCGTGCTGAAGACCATCGTTGCGTTCGCCAACACCTCAGGCGGAGTTCTTGTACTGGGAGTGGAGGATGGTACGAAGAGGGTCAGGGGCATCTCAAACATATTGGCGGAGGAAGAGCGTCTCGCCAATCTGATTGCGGACAGCATCTCCCCAAGGCTGGTTCCTTCTATCGAGATGATGCCCTGGAGAAAGACTCAGGTCTTGGCAGTCGAGATTTACCCGAGCGCTAGCCGGCCACACTTTTTGAATCGGCTGGGCCCGGAGGAGGGTGTCTTTGTTCGCGTGGGTTCAACGAATCGGCGAGCGGATCTGTTTCTGGTCGAAGAGATGCGGCGTTACAACCAGGTCTCCTCGTTCGACGAACAGCCCAGGCCGGAATTGAACTCGGAAGCAATCGACTTCCGAGCTGCTTCCGAGTTCTTCAAGCCAATTCGCAAACTGACGCGCCCCGAGCTGCAAACTCTCAAAATCGTAACGAACTACCAAGGCCGGATTGTGCCGACTATCGGAGGCATCCTCCTATTCGGTGCCGATCGGCTAAACCATTACCCAGATGCATGGATTCAAGCAGGCCGATTCGCTGGCAACGACCGGCGCCGGATACTCGACTCCACGGAGGTGCGCACTTATCTTCCGGGAGCTGCCGAGGATGTGATCGCATTCTTGCGGAAGCACATGGCTCGTGAAGCAGTCATAGTCTCCGTGAAACGAACGGATCGCTGGACGTTTCCGGTGGTTGCGGTCCGCGAAGCAATCATGAATGCGATTGTCCATGCAGATTACGCGCAGCGTGGTGCACCAATTCGTGTTGCCTTGTTTGACGACCGCCTGGAGATAGAAAACCCTGGCTTGCTTCCATTCGGGCTCACAATCGAAGACATCCAAAAGGGTATTTCAAAACTCCGCAACCGCGTCCTGGGCCGGGTGTTTCAGGAACTGGGGCTGATCGAACACTGGGGGAGTGGTATCCAACGGATGACCGCGGCGTGCCGGGAGAGTGGGCTGGATGCTCCTCAATTTGAAGAGATCGGGACACATTTTCGAGTCACGCTCTCGGCCATACCCTACCGTGCGCCAGCTACAGACGCGCGGAACGATGCTATCCTCGCCGCAATCGCCGCAAGTTCAGAGATTGGACTCTCAACGTCTCAGATCGCAAAGCAGATCAAGCTCTCTCCACGCGCGGCCCGAACACGTCTCGCATCACTTGTGGAGCGAGGATTGATTGTAGAGATTGGAAGCGGGCCGCAAGACCCTCATCGGCGCTATCACCTTGCATCTGAGAATCACGTGTAGTTCTGCTCCGCCTGGAAGAAGGGTATAGGGTAATCTGCAATGCCACCGGTTTCATATTGGGCGCATTCGGCGCCAAATTCGCAGCCCGGCTCGGATTCGAAAGCCGGGTGGCAGCTATTATCCGTTCATCTGGAAGCTGTCGCGCGCATAGCGCGCGAGTTGGCTTCAGCGGCCCGGCCGCCTGACGAAAGACTCGCAAGTCTTGCGAAACTTTCCGGGCTGCTGCATGACTTCGGCAAATATACCGATTGCTTCCAACAAATGCTGCGAACTGGCCACGGACGCTGCCAACATGCGATCCATGGAGCGATCCTTGCGCACTTTGGGGCAGAGGGAGCGGCAAAGAAGCCTGGGCTGAATACAGTGATGGCCGCCATCGCCGGCCATCACGCCGGACTTGCGGATTGGAGCGACTTTCGGGAGAAGCTCAGCGAGCCTCGGTATCGGCGCGAGGTTGAGGAGATTCTTGCAAGGGCTTCCGGTGATTGCCCGGAGTTGGGTCGCATGGTGTCCGAACTGGACAGTCAACAAGACACTCCCCCTGGTGCAAGGAAAGCACGCTTTGATTTATTTGTGCGGATGCTCTTCAGTTGTCTAGTGGATGCGGATCGGTTGGACTCTGGCGGTCGTACTCCGTTACAGGGGGAGTTGCGTGCCGCCGAGCGCCTCGATACGCTGCTCAAACACATCGCTGCGCTACAGATGGACTCGCCGAAGGGACTGGTGAAGCAGATGCGTGCGAAGGTGCTGGAGGACTGCCTAAATGCGGCTTCTGCTCAGCCGCGGCTCTTTTCGCTTTCGGTGCCGACGGGCGGCGGCAAGACGCTGGCGGCAATGGCCTTTGCTTTGCGACGGGCGGCACTCTTTCCAGAGCGATTTCGGCGGGTAATCGTGGTCATTCCTTATTTGTCGATTATTGAGCAGAACGCGCAGGTATATGCCCAAGTCTTTGGACAGGATGCTCTGCTGGAACATCACTCGGGCAGCATCCAGAAGCTGGTGAAACACGACGAGGACCACTTCATCCCTGCCGCCGATAAAATAGACGAGGAGGAAAGACAATTTCAGGAGACCGGATTGCGTCCAGAAACAGAAAACTGGGATGCTCCGCTCATCGTGACCACATCGGTTCGGTTTTTCGAGAGTTTGTTTTCAAACCGTCCTTCGGACCTACGGCGCGTGCATAACATCACGCGTTCAATCGTGATTCTCGACGAAGTGCAGACGCTGCCGCGCCGACTGCTGGGACCGCTGTTGGACATGATGAAAGAACTGGCCGAGGATTGGGATACGAACTTTGTCTTTTCGACAGCGACTCAGCCGGCCTTTGAGCGTCCGCAACACAAAAAGGACCTCCGCTGGGCTCCAGGAACACTCACCGAAATTGTGCGTGACCCTGCCTCGTTGCATAAGGCGCTCAAGCGTGTGGAGATCCACTGGGAAATCGATCATGCGGTTGGCTGGCAGGAAGTAGCGCAGCGTATGACCGCCATGCCCCAATGCCTGGTCATCGTGAACGTGCGCGACCACGCCAGCCAACTCTATGAAGAGGTGTTGCGTGTTGCGGAGGAAAAGGGCCTGCATAAGCAGGGAGTGTTTCATCTTTCTACGCGCATGTGCGCGGCGCATCGGTTGCGTGTGTTGGAGAAAATTCGCAAGCGCTTGAATGCAGGCGAATCGTGTCATGTGGTATCGACGCAACTGGTCGAGGCTGGCGTGGATGTTGACTTTCCGCTGGTGCTCCGTGCGCTGGCTCCGCTGGATTCCATCGTGCAGGCCGCCGGGCGCGCTGACCGGGAGGGTAAGCTCACTGCTGCGTTGGGCCAGCCCGGTGGAAAGGTGGTTGTCTTTCTTCCCGAAGATCACAAGCTGCCTCCAAATGAATACAAAGAGGCGGCTGGAATCACCGAAGCAATTGCGAAGGATGAGATTGAAAGCGGTGGCGGCGTGCAGGTGGATTCCGCGGATGCAATCCGTTTCTATTTCGAGCGATATTACGGGGGAAATGGAACGGATCTTGGGCAGCAACTGGTGGACCATCGCGAACATGAGCGATTCGCAACGTTGGCGCAGGAGTTCGAGATGATCTCGAACCGAACGCGGGATGTTTTTGTTCCGGACGACGAGGAGGCGGAGAAGGCAATCGAGCGTTTGCGTAATGTGGGGGAACTCACTCCGCACTTGCGCCACACTCTCCAGCGTCACATCGTTGGGTTGAGCCCGTCGGAGTTCCAGAAGGCAAGCGACGTTGTGGAGCGCGTGGCAACGGCAACGGGGGATGAGATTTGGGTTGCCACTTCCTACGATCAGCAATTGGGGCTGATTTTCAACCCCGGGCCTGAAAACTATATCCTCTCAAGCACGTAGAAGGGAGGAAATCGCGATTGATTTCCGCCCTTCCGATACCCGTCAGCCGTAATAACGTGTTTCAATCCACACATTTGCGAGGAAGCTGAAAATAGCCTTCTTCAGCAAAAGCGAACATAGTGCAAAGATAGAGAAGAAAATCTCCGCAATTTCACCTTGACAGATTTGCCAAGCAGGCGCAAGGTTTCTTTATGGTAATTTCTGTTACGTTATTACGACTGACAAAGTTAAACGCTTAGCCCTCGGATTGCCTCTGACCGGTCTGAGGGCTTTAACCCGACGGCGCGACCGCAGCAACGGCCCACCACCAGTCAGGCCACCCGGAAAGGGGGATATTTGTGCTTGTGTACGCATGGTATTCCCCTTCCGCTAAACCTCTACCAGCCTAATACTTTTCCGGGAAAATGAGGAGTATTAATTCACATGAATGGAAATGGAGGTTCTATCGATGTCCATTCCAAATGTTCGTGTCCGGGTCTCCGGTGAGTTTGCGTGTTTCACGCGGCCGGAGGCCAAGGTTGAACGATTCTCTTACCCTGTAATGACGCCCTCGGCTGCGCGCAATGTATTGGATGCGATCTGCTGGCGCCCGCAGATGCGCTGGATTGTCACAAGCGTTACGGTGCTGAAACCAATCCGCCTGATGAGCGTGCTCCGCAATGAGGTCCAGAGCAAAGTGTCGCCGGTTGCAGTCAAGAAATGGATGCGCGATGCGTCTACGTTTGAGCCGCTTGTGGCTGGAGCGGGCAACGGCACAGATGGAACGCCACGCAATACCACTCTGCTGCGCGATGTTGCCTACTGGATCGATGCATACCCACATGTCTTCGACACTTCAGGCGACAACACGCCCGTAAAGTATGTCGAGATGCTGCGGCGGCGCGTAGAGAAGGGGCAATGCTTCCAGCGGCCTTATCTTGGCTGCCGTGAGTTTGCCGCCCAGTTTGGCCTTCCGCTCGAAGGAGACCAGCCCATCGCCGACACAATGGAGATTGGCCGGATGCTCTATGACATTGCCTTTCTTCCGGAGGGCAACCGCGCCGCATTCTTTGAAGCGCGCCTTGAGAATGGCGTGATGGAGACCACGCCGGAGATGGTTCTGTCCGACGAAAGCCGGCGCCAGGGGGTGCTCGAATGCTCGTACAGGCGCTAGCCGAATACGCGGACAACTATCTGGCCGATGAGTTGAACGATGCGGCCTGGGAAATGAAGCCCGTGCCGTGGTCGCTTGAAATCTCCAGGCAGGGTGCGTTTCTGAATGCCACGCAACGCATGACGACGGAGGCACGCGGCAAGAAGCAGGTGCAGGTTCCCATGCAGATGAGCGTTCCGCGTTCGCCGGTAGCCCGTGTTAGTGGGGAGCATCCTCTGCTGGGAACCGATGACATCGCCTATGTGCTCGGCATTGGCTCGTGGACGCCCGACAAACTTGCGGACAAGAAAAAGGCCGAACGACACCATGAGGCTTTTGTCGCTCTCATCGGCAAGGCGGCAGCGGAAACTAGGGACGCTGCGTTGGCGGCCTGTGTCCGCTTTTATGCCAATGCCGAAGAGGTGGAAAAGGCGCGCAACGCCTTGCGGGAGGCCAAGCCCGGCACGCTCGTTGCTCTTTCTGTGGGCGAACCGCTGGTGGAACGCGAGCCTGTCCGGCAGTTCTGGCGGAAGCACTACCAGGATGAATTTGGCGCGCGCATGGAAGGCAACGACGGCGAGTGCATGATCTCAGGTAAGTTCGGTCCCATCGCGCCTACGCACGAAAAGATTAAAGGCGTATCGAGCCTTGGGGGACAGGCTGCCGGCGTTGCGCTAATGTCCTTCGATAAAGAGGCCTTCCGTTCCTACGGATGGGAGCAGAACCGGAACAGCCCCATCTCGCCGGACCGCGCGCTGGCTTACGTGCTTGCGTTCAACGATCTGCTGAAGCGGGACAAGGGCGGGCGCAAGGACATTGCGGGCATCGGCTTCTTGTATTGGCTCAAGAACCGAGCGGACTTGGATGCGCTTGACCTGATGGACCGGGCCGACCCAGAGCAAGTGAAAAAACTCCTCAGCTTCGATCCACGGAGTGAGCCTGACGCAAACCGCTTCTACATGGTTGCCGTCTCCGGCAATGGTGGACGGCTGCGTGTACATCACTGGGCAGATCTTGCACTCACGCAAGTAAGAGAGAACCTTAAGAACTGGCACGAACAACTGCGCGTTGAGTTCCCTTGGGACGAACCCGCTCCCGTGCGGCTATGGCAATTGATGTATGCCCTGGATCGGGAAGGCAAGCCCGATGACCACACAGTGTTGGCGCTGCTGCGCCGGGGCATTGAGGGCGTTCCGCTAGGCTACCCGGTACTCTCGACAGTGCTCACGCGCCTCCGGCACCCAGGGGGGAGCGACGCAAAGGAAAAGGCGGCAGATAAGAAAAGTGACCCCATGTCACTGGCTAGACTGCGCGTGCCGATGGGACTGATTCGTATGTGCATCAACGATCTGTTTCAACAACAGGAAGGAGTAAGAAAAATGAGTGAAGGACTGGACCCCACCTGCCCATTTCCGGCGTATGTTTGTGGCCGGCTGATGGCGGAGTTTGAAAATCTGCAACGCTCATCAAGTGAAAGTGAAGTGAATTCATCGATTCTGGATCGCTACTTTGCTTTGGCATCGACATATCCCGCCGTCGCTTTCCCGAAGATTGAGAGTCTTGCGCAAAAGCATTTGCGTAAGCTGCGCAGGGACAAGCCGTCCGCTGCGTATGCCATCGACGGTCGGCTTCAAGAGTTGCACAACCTCCTTCAACCATCAGCAAGCGGTGCCTATCCGGGCAAGCTCGGGCTTGATGGCCAGGGGCTCTTTGCCCTCGGTTACTACCACCAGAAGGCCCGGTCTCGTTCTCAGGCGCAGGATCGCAAGCAAGCCAACGATGCCGCTAACGAATCCCTTAACGAATCTACCGATCAGGAGAAGAACTAATGAGCACGATTGAGAACCGCTACGACTTCGTCTTCCTGTTTGACTGCGAGGATGGCAACCCGAATGGAGACCCGGACGCCGACAACAGTCCGCGCTTTGATCCTGAGACGTTTCAAGGGCTCGTCTCGGATGTTTGCTTGAAGCGCAAGATTCGGGATTATGTGCGCTACGCGACAACGACTGCCGAAGATGCTCCCAAGCCGGGATATAAGATCTTTGTGTTGAGCGGCAACACACTGGAAAGTAATCAGAAACAGCCGTTCACGGAACTCACGGGCGACGACAAGATCGAAGCCAAGGGCAAGGACACCAAGCCGACAGACATCGAGAAGGCACGCCAGTGGATGTGCAAGAACTTCTTCGATGTGCGCGCCTTCGGCGCAGTGATGAGCACGACGGAGTTCAATTGTGGACAGGTGCGCGGCCCGGTGCAAATCACGTTTGCACGCTCCATTGACCGTATCCTTCCTACCGAACACACCATCTCACGCCAGGCATTTACGGGCGAGAAGGACATCAAGTCCGGCACGGGAACGCTGGGGCGCAAATACACCATCCCCTATGGCCTCTATCTTGCGCATGGCTACATCAACCCGGTCTTTGCCGCGAAGACCGGCTTCAGCGAGGACGATCTCGCTCTCTTGTGGAAGGCGCTAGCCAATCTTTTTGAGCTGGACCGTTCCGCGGCGCGGGGCACTATGTCGGCCCGTGGGCTTTACATCTTCAAGCATGACAGCAAGCTGGGCAATGCGCAGGCGCAGCGGCTCTTTGAGTCCATCCAAGTGCAGAAGAAGCCGGGCGTTGAAAGTCCGCGTGCCTTCACGGACTACACCGTTGTGCCTCCCGATCAAAGCTCTCTGCCGGAAGGCATCACCCTCATCGACGGTCTCGTATAACCCCGTCGCAACCGAGGTGAAACGAAATGTATACAGAAGAGGATCTCCTCCCGCTCTCCGGTCTCCAGCATCTCGCCTTCTGCGAACGGCGCTGGGCGCTGATTCACTTGGAGCAGCAGTGGGAGGAGAACCTCTTCACCGCCGAAGGTAAACTTCTCCACGAGAAGGCACACTCCGCCGAAATTGAATCTCGTCCCGAGGTCCTGGTTCGGCGAACTCTTCCACTGCGGTCCTTTCGACTTGGCATCTCCGGGCAAGCCGACATTGTCGAGTTTCTGCCGTGCGAAGCTGCGGAGCCGGGTGTTCCCATGCCGCGCCGTAAGGGGCTCTGGAAGCCATATCCAGTAGAGTACAAGCGGACCCGCGACAAACACGGCAGCGTGGCCTATCGAATTCAGCTTTGCGCGCAGGCGCTTTGTCTTGAAGAGATGTTGCAAGTACCCGTTCCTGCGGGGGCCGTCTTTGACAGCAAGGCAAAGCGTCGCGAAGTGACGATATTCGACGAGCCGCTCCGTCAAGAGGTTGAACACCTCGCGGCCCGCATGCACCAGATCCTTCAATCCAGGAAGACACCCCAAGCAGTCTATGCGAAGAAATGCGAGGGCTGTTCCATGAAGCCTGTCTGTCTGCCCTCGGTCGTCGAATCCGCCAGTGCTTCCCGTTATCTGAGCCGCTCAATTGACGCCAATCTCAGGCAGGCTCCTTACGAGTGCACCAACAAGGACGAGGGCCAGTCCCGATGAGAAAGCTTCTTAATACGTTGTATGTCACCATCCCCAATGCCTATCTCAGCAAGGATGGTGAAACCGTCCTCGTTCGCGTCGAGCAGGAAACTCGTCTTCGCGTACCGATTCACACGCTGGAGGGAATCGTCTGTGTAGGGGTTGTTTCAATGAGTCCTCCGCTGATGGGGTTCTGTGCCGAGCACAATGTCGGCGTGAGTTTCCTCAGCGAACACGGCCGCTTTCTTGCCCGTATCCAGGGGCCAATCCACGGCAACGTACTACTGCGCCGGGAGCAGTACCGCCGTGCCGACCAGGACGCTGATTCTGCCGCCATCGCAAAATCCGTTCTGCTGGCGAAGATCGCTAACAGCCGGACTTCGCTTTTGCGTGCTGGCCGTGAGCACTCCTCGGAGACCATTGATCGTGCCGCTACACAACTTGGCCAATCGCTGCGCCTGCTCGCGTCCACACCTTCTCTCGATGGATTGCGTGGAGTTGAAGGAGATGCCGCGCAGACCTATTTTGGCGTCTTTGACGAACTCATCCTGCACCAGAAGGAGGATTTTTTCTTTCATGGGCGGAGCCGTCGCCCCCCACTTGACAATGTCAACGCGTTGCTCTCGTTCCTCTATGTTCTGCTGGCGCACGACATCGCCTCTGCTTTGGAAACAAACGGCCTCGACCCCGCAGTTGGATTTCTGCATCGTGACCGCCCCGGTCGTGCCGGCCTTGCTCTGGACCTCATGGAGGAGCTGCGCCCAGTCTTGGCCGACAGGCTCGCGCTTACGGTCATCAACCGCCGCCAGATTGCCGGAAACGGATTCTCCCGCTCCGAGTCCGGCGGGGTGGCGATGAACGACGCCACTCGCAAAGAGGTTCTGGTTGCATGGCAATTGCGCAAACAGGAGGATGTTCTCCATCCATTTCTGAACGAACGCATCCCCTTTGGCCTGGTGCCCTATGCGCAAGCACTTCTGCTGGCGCGCCACCTGCGCGGCGATCTCGACGCCTACCCTTCCTTCATCTGGAGATGACAGAGCATGATGGTGCTTGTGACGTATGATATGGGAACTCAGTCGGACGAGGGGAAACGCCGCCTTCGGCAAATCGCCAAACTGTGTCAGAATCATGGTCAGCGGGTGCAGTTCTCGGTTTTTGAATGTCTTCTTGAACCAGCCCTGTGGGTTGAGTTTCGCGCCAAGCTCCTCGCGATCATCGACCCTTCCACCGACAGCCTTCGCTTCTACTTTCTGGGGGCAAACTGGCAGAAACGCGTGGAGCACTCTGGTGCAAAGCCCGGCTACAACCCGGAAGGCCCCCTCATTCTCTAGCGCGAACATCAAGTGCACAGCCAATGCCCCGTAGGTTCGCGCTTGCGCCATCATGCTCATTTCACGGATCTTGCACGTCCATACTTGCTTTGTTGGCATTCCTTGCTACTTCGTTTCACAGAGTCCGCGCAATTTGCAGGCTAGAGTCAAGAAATCAAAGCTGTTACAGTAGAGCCGTCGCGCCCCGCGCGGGGCGCGTGGATTGAAACATACTATAATCAGGCGTGCCGCAACCTTGACCGGGGTCGCGCCCCGCGCGGGGCGCGTGGATTGAAACCCCGTCAAAGCGATTGTACCGCACCCTAGTAGCGTCGCGCCCCGCGCGGGGCGCGTGGATTGAAACCTCGATCCCAACCCCGTAGATTCTGCCGGCACGCAGGTCGCGCCCCGCGCGGGGCGCGTGGATTGAAACAGCAGCACTAGTTCGACGATCACTTACACTTTTTGTCGCGCCCCGCGCGGGGCGCGTGGATTGAAACACATGCACCGCAACAGCCATGGCCGCAACCTGCGGTCGCGCCCCGCGCGGGGCGCGTGGATTGAAACTTCGTCAAGCCCTGCCAATTGCTGGAGTCCCAGGTCGCGCCCCGCGCGGGGCGCGTGGATTGAAACACATGCACCGCAACAGCCATGGCCGCAACCTGCGCGTCGCGCCCCGCGCGGGGCGCGTGGATTGAAACGTCGGCAGGCTCATATAGTCGGCAATGCACAGAGCGTCGCGCCCCGCGCGGGGCGCGTGGATTGAAACTCTCTTGGAGTCCCCGGGTCCGGGCTGCTTTCCGTGTCGCGCCCCGCGCGGGGCGCGTGGATTGAAACCTTGTGAGCTATTGGACTGGCGGAAGATCTCGGTCGCGCCCCGCGCGGGGCGCGTGGATTGAAACGACCAGACACGGATGACATGCCAACGCATAGACGCGTCGCGCCCCGCGCGGGGCGCGTGGATTGAAACTCACTGGTGATGCATTTCCTTTCGCGAGGGTGCGTCGCGCCCCGCGCGGGGCGCGTGGATTGAAACATAGGCCGCGTTGAGCACGTCCAGGCGCGCGTACGTCGCGCCCCGCGCGGGGCGCGTGGATTGAAACTTCAAGGTTGCGCTTGATTTGTTCAGCCTCCGCCCGTCGCGCCCCGCGCGGGGCGCGTGGATTGAAACAAAGTGTACGGGCCGCCCGCCGTGGTTGTACTCGGGTCGCGCCCCGCGCGGGGCGCGTGGATTGAAACATGGGCAACCTAGTGGTCCGTGACGGCAAGTCGGGGTCGCGCCCCGCGCGGGGCGCGTGGATTGAAACTTGATGGAGACAACGCATCCAGTTCTTGCTCAAAAGTCGCGCCCCGCGCGGGGCGCGTGGATTGAAACATTGTGATCCGCGTGAACGACGTTGCATTTTCCGTGTCGCGCCCCGCGCGGGGCGCGTGGATTGAAACATGCCGTATTGTGCAGTCAGATGATCGGCCAGCGCTGTCGCGCCCCGCGCGGGGCGCGTGGATTGAAACTCGATAGCGCCTGCCACAAACAGCCCGCAGTCGAGTCGCGCCCCGCGCGGGGCGCGTGGATTGAAACGCGGTAAATGGCTCGACGATGATATCGGCGCCAGTCGCGCCCCGCGCGGGGCGCGTGGATTGAAACACTTTAGTAGTTCAAGCGTGGCGTCGATAGTTGAGTCGCGCCCCGCGCGGGGCGCGTGGATTGAAACTGTGGCACTTATGGTACTTTTGTTCGTTGAATCGCGTCGCGCCCCGCGCGGGGCGCGTGGATTGAAACTCTGGAACGCCGAGAGATGCCTGCAGCGCGTCGAGTCGCGCCCCGCGCGGGGCGCGTGGATTGAAACTTGCACGTCTACCTGCGTTCCACATTTTGCGCACGTCGCGCCCCGCGCGGGGCGCGTGGATTGAAACTTCGCCCATGCCGATGCGTTCTGGGCAAAGGCTTTGTCGCGCCCCGCGCGGGGCGCGTGGATTGAAACGACTGCGTGTAAGGGCACGGATTTCGCAGGTCACGATGGTCGCGCCCCGCGCGGGGCGCGTGGATTGAAACGACGGCGGGATTTAATGCATTGGCCAAAGGATTGGTCGCGCCCCGCGCGGGGCGCGTGGATTGAAACCAGAAAAGAGTGCTGGACTCCGCAAGCTGCTTGGTCGCGCCCCGCGCGGGGCGCGTGGATTGAAACTGCTATGACATGCTCACCAATCCGCTCTATGGCGTCGCGCCCCGCGCGGGGCGCGTGGATTGAAACAAAGATGGGCTACGAGGGCGATAAGGGCAACAATGTCGCGCCCCGCGCGGGGCGCGTGGATTGAAACCTCAATAACTATGAAAAGAACTTCGGCGAAACCACGTCGCGCCCCGCGCGGGGCGCGTGGATTGAAACAAGGCAGCAATTGAAGCAGGTTGAACACGCGGGGTCGCGCCCCGCGCGGGGCGCGTGGATTGAAACCGTGAAGGAAGGGTGAAGCTGACAGCCGCCGTAGGTCGCGCCCCGCGCGGGGCGCGTGGATTGAAACATCTACACGGCCAACGTGGCTGCAACCTCAAGCAAAGTCGCGCCCCGCGCGGGGCGCGTGGATTGAAACAACCCTGAAAGAGTTGCAGTCAGCCCTTGGTAGTGTCGCGCCCCGCGCGGGGCGCGTGGATTGAAACGCCAGCACCTCGGTAAGGCTATCCTATGGCAGTTTGTCGCGCCCCGCGCGGGGCGCGTGGATTGAAACAACCCTGAAAGAGTTGCAGTCAGCCCTTGGTAGTGTCGCGCCCCGCGCGGGGCGCGTGGATTGAAACTGCGTTACCTGCAAAGTTTTGACTGCCATCACGTCGTCGCGCCCCGCGCGGGGCGCGTGGATTGAAACCATGCCATAGTTACGCCATCCAACCATCAGAACCAGGTCGCGCCCCGCGCGGGGCGCGTGGATTGAAACCAATTAACGATCTCCTGCGCCACGCTGATCTTTTGGTCGCGCCCCGCGCGGGGCGCGTGGATTGAAACCCATGTGGTTGCGCCCACCGGTTGCCATTGAACCTCGTCGCGCCCCGCGCGGGGCGCGTGGATTGAAACACGCTCGAATCAAACGTCACTGGCGCGCTGACGAGTCGCGCCCCGCGCGGGGCGCGTGGATTGAAACACGTTCTCATATATCCGAGTGATTGGGCTGATTAGAGTCGCGCCCCGCGCGGGGCGCGTGGATTGAAACGACCAGGTAAGCACTCAGAGCCGACTGCCAATTCGGTAGTCGCGCCCCGCGCGGGGCGCGTGGATTGAAACACCGCACAGTGCAAGGCGCGGCCCGCGTGCGGCGTCGCGCCCCGCGCGGGGCGCGTGGATTGAAACAAAAGAACGGCAATCACATGAAGATGTTCACCATGTCGCGCCCCGCGCGGGGCGCGTGGATTGAAACCTGTTTTGTCGCGTCCGCCGGATTTGCCCAGCAGACGTCGCGCCCCGCGCGGGGCGCGTGGATTGAAACCCGTCGTAGCACAGGTTCATGGGTTTATTCGCTGGGGTCGCGCCCCGCGCGGGGCGCGTGGATTGAAACTTGTAGATGCGTACTCGGTGATCAACCAGGTTGGCGTCGCGCCCCGCGCGGGGCGCGTGGATTGAAACAAGGGCATCAACACCTCACCCTCGATATCGCCCACGTCGCGCCCCGCGCGGGGCGCGTGGATTGAAACAAGAATCTGGATGCTGGCATAAATTGAGGCACGAGTCGCGCCCCGCGCGGGGCGCGTGGATTGAAACCTCAATCTCCTCTTGCTCAATCTCCACCCGGAGAGGTCGCGCCCCGCGCGGGGCGCGTGGATTGAAACCATTCAATTTCGAAACAGTTCGTTTGCATCTCTCGTCGCGCCCCGCGCGGGGCGCGTGGATTGAAACCAGAGAAGAGTGGCTGCAGAACGCCGGGAGCGGTGGTCGCGCCCCGCGCGGGGCGCGTGGATTGAAACTCCCTCGAAATACCGCAAAACCTTGATCTCAAACGTCGCGCCCCGCGCGGGGCGCGTGGATTGAAACCGGTTTTACGTCGTCGTACTCCCACTTACTGAACGTCGCGTCCTACGCGGGGCGCGTGGATTGAAACACTTGATACTAAGAAACTACTAGCAACAATTCTTGTCAGCCCTGCAAAAGGCACAAAGACAATTTTCCGCGACGCGCACAGAGCCTCACGGCTCAATATCCACGATTCCTCGATGCCTTGCCGGGTTATCTCTCACCTGGCGAGGCCACGAGGCCTGGATTGCGCAGCTCTTGGGGGACTGCTCGCTCTCAGCAGGGACCGGTTAATTCTTTGACTTAGAGCGCACTGTGACTTGGAGCGCAAAATGATCTCCTTCGATATCAAATTCGACGTGCTCCCCGTCCTCTGGCCAGTTTCCTTTTCTCCCTCCTCCCCCACGGTTAGGCCTATTGTTTTCATTTGGTCCGCGCACTCGCCTCTTCATGCAATGAATCCACTAATACCTTCGGCGCTCCCTTCCCGTGAGCTCCTTTGATTACTGTTGATTAGCGAATGGTTCTCTAGTCTCATATACGTATGCTGTAAGATACATCTTGAGAGGGAAATCACATGCCCGCTGCGAAGAAGTCCGCACCCCGACCTAAGCGCAGAGTCGTTTCTCCCGCAGAGAAGCGCACTCAACTTCGACTTACCGTCGATTCCAGATTCACCAAGAGCCATTTCAATCAACTCTTTGCCGTGCTCAAAATCCGGAAGAAGAATGCCCTCGCTGAACACATCATCATGAGTTTCAAAACGAAGGTGGCGCAGGCGCAACTCGTTGCGTTCTATAACAGCCAGTGGCTGAACATTCCGTTCCAGGCCATCGACTCTGCATTCGTGTTTCCTTTGACATACGAAATAGCCGATGAACTGGAGAGGATTGGAGGAGAGGTTCTCTGCGGAGTCAATCGGTCCAAGGCCTTTTGCGTAATGGTGGCCTATTTTGCCTTCGTGCATAAGCTCAAAAGTCCGAAACAGGCCACAGTGGCATAGCCTCTCAGAACAGCGCCAGGCAGCAGGCGAGTTCTCACGGGATGATCTTGGGAAGTCTGCCGCCGACGTGCCGTAGCGCATGGTTCACTCTTTCGTGGCGGATAATAACGGTGGTTTTCGATCATCGGCTATCCAACACCACCCGTCATGGCTCGCAAAGTCAGCACAATCCAACGCTAAGCCGGTTCGAAATCCGAATGCAACGGCCATTGTCACGATCCCCTGCTGAGGAACATCCGGATGCAGAAACCTGTATAGCGCATCATGCAATTCCCCAGGGCAGTCTGGCCGAACTAGGAGATGCAGTAGAGGCCAATCTAACCTTCCAACCTACCTGCATCGCAGTCAAAACATCCCAATTCTGCGAGCGTCATTTGGAGGAGACTTTCAGAAAATCACCTTCGCTGCGCTTGCTTTGAAGGGAGACACCATCCCTAAGCCTGACGGCTTAGCGATGGTGACGCGATCTGCTGACATCGAACGAAGTTCGGACAACGTCGAACAGTGTTCGAAGATGATCGAAGGCTGTTCGCACTGCGTTCGAGAATCACTAGCGCCCTCCGGAAGCGCTTGGGAGCATCTCAACTCTCCGACACGACGACGTTACCTGCCCTCCCGTTCATTGCTGCGCGTTCTGAGATTACTGCGCATCATCCGATGTGCAAACTGGCGGGCTTGCACAACAAAATAAAGGATCTCTTGTCGCTTCTCCGCATGAATCGATACCTTGAAGGACTGCTGGCCAGTGGGAGACCTGAGAAGGGTGATGGTCAGAGCGCCGTCTACATTTGCCTTTGGTTCCTGGAGTGGAGACGCCTTCAGAAGTTCGACAAATTCTCGCGCCTGAGCAACCGGCTGAAATATGAAGAGGAGCTGGCGCACATCTGCCTCGTCGGTGAAAATCAAGCCCTGAGTTTCCTCCGTTCTGAGCCGGGTCTCTATGGAGTGCAGTCGCGCAGCTTGAAGTTGCATCGGCTCAGCTGTGCGCTGTTGGTGGTTGGGGGCGTATTGCATCTCCGGGTTCGTGAATTGGACGAAGATGCCGTGCTTAACCGCAGTCGCTGCGACCATCCGCTTCCACTCCTCGGTTCCGGTACACGCGATTCTTGACCCGTATTTCTGGACGGCCATCTCCAACCCGAAGACAATGGCCGCTTCATCCTGGTTGAGCACCGTCACAAGCCGCCCACGGTCGATAACAGAGGCCCTGCCGTTCAGCATGTACGACACGTCGCCCGTCTTCCGGTTGATTGTCCAGATTCGTGTGGTGGCGATCTGTGCGGCAAGATTCTGTTCCCGCCGTTGAGCCGATAGCCGCTGCTGCGCAAAGTCTGCCCAGTCTGATTTCTCATTGTCCTCGGGCGGTGGCCCGATATGGAATGCGTTTGGTTCCAGGTTCGCGTTGAGCCGCCGCTGATTGCGTTGGTCGGCATAACGCCATCCTCGAAGTTGTGCGGCCGCTCGCGCATCTCCCTCGGCGGCCTTGTCCCCAACCCATGAGCGGAGATCTTTTGGGAATGCTCCTTGCCGCCTCTGTCGAATGGCCAGCTTCAGGGCGCGTACTTCGAGCACGGATTGGGCCGTAACCTGGGAGAGCAGGATTTTCTTGGCCGGCCACTGAAGAGCGGATGCGCGAATCTCTCTCTTTTGTTGCCGCAAGACTTCAAGAAGATCTTGCCTGCCCTTCCTGCCATCTCTTGTGAAGGCCTTGCACACTTCCCGTTGCTGATTACGATACCGGTTATATTCATCCATCAAGGCGTCGCGGTCCTGACGTCGTTCCACCTTGCGTTCCTCTCGCAGTATCGTATTACGTTTCCTTTGTTGTAGCGGACGTGGTACCGCCTCTTGGAGGAATGCCACGGCTGGCGTCCAGGTCCCAAGAGCCGCCTCGGTTACCTGTCGGTTGATCTTACCGGCAAAGTTGTCCCGGAATACATCGGATGCCTTTACGCGGATGTTGTGGTCGATGGCAAGGACTGTGTATCCGCCAGTTTTCCCCTTCTCAAGTCGGAGACGGGCCTTCGAGAGAAGGATGTGGAGATCGCCCCAAATCACATTGCGCCGGACAAGGAGTTGCCGGACACTTGGGGCCAATTCCTGCCGGACATAGGATTGAAGAGATTCCTCATCGTGGTAATGCTCAACCTTTGCCGCCGCACCTGTCGGGTGTTGTCGAGCGGCTCGAAGCGCGTTACGTTCGGAACGCGATGTGCGTACAGCCTGCTTCGATTCCTCATCCCAGCGTATTGGGCCCGCTGTATGTGCCCAGCCATATTTTGCTTCGAGGACGCGCGCTGCGGCATCAAGAGTGAACCAGTTACGAAATGGCGTCAGGGCTCTGTACGTCTCTGGATGAACTTTGTTCACCATGATGTGGATGTGGAAGTGCGCCCTGTCATCGTGCGCGACAACCATGTACTGATGGTCCTGGTAACCGAGTTTACGAAGAGTGTACAGAGCACAGACGCTCCATTGCTCTCTCGTCGGCATCTCTCCTGGCGGCCAGCAGAGTTCGTAATGGCATACCGGGTCATCGCATCGCCGATTCTTTTCGGCTGTTGCCTGCATCACGTAAGGGGCAGTATCGAGGTCCAGCAGATTGTTGGAGACAAGTACATCCCCTCTCAGAGAGGCTATGCCTGTCTCCGGATCGCGCTCAGTGGTCATGTACTGCGCAAGACGGCGAAAACTACTTCGGCCTGTACGCGTTCGTTTCGACACTTTTGCAATCATTCTTCCTCGACATGGAGAGAGATTACGTTCTTCACCTGTTCGCGTATTGCGGCGAGCGTGATGTTCAATTCGTGCCGCAGGTCGTCGTCATTTCCGAGAACCTTCAATTGCTCAAGGCAATGTTTTTGCAGACCACCGAGGCGGTTTAGCTCCGAAATCGCATCCGTGTGTATTCTTGACCGCATGCGTATTCCCAAGGCTGCGCGGCGAATGTATTCGCTGAGTGTGAGCGCCGCTCTGTTTGCTTGTACGGCGAATGTTTCCTTTTCTTTTCCTGTGACACGAATATCGATTCGTGATGTGACGTTACGCGCTCTTTTTGGTCTTGACATGCGCTGTCTCCTAAAAATGACGTGGGGTCTCGGGGCGAAGCCCTGAGCAAGATGCGCAGCCATTTCTCCGAGTAGCCGCAGGCGGATTGGAGAAATGGCGGTGGACACGCGAACCCCGCAGGGGTTTGTGTGGACAGCGCCTACCTTGCCTTCACGATTACCCGCTTTTTCATCCCCGTTAACATTGTATTATATAACTGATATATAGACGGTCATTATGGTATAGTATCGGCATATGGAGAATGAGGCCCGTCGTAGAGCGCAGGTACTCTCGTCGCACAATATCGAGGAGTTTCGTGCGTTTTTGAAGGAAAAAGCGAATGAACCTGCACCGCAACCTGCTTCGTACAGGATGGGCGGGATTGTACGGGCGATATTCCCTCAATTGTGTTTGCTGCGAAAAAGAGGATACACGCTCAATATGCTGGTCGGTCTTTTTGAGGAGAACGGCTTGAGAATCATCGCAACAGCATTGTCGGGCTACATGAAGAAACTGAATGGGGAAGCGGAAGTGGTATCGGCAATCGAGGTTCGTAAAGGGAGATCACAACCTTCTCCCCCTGGTTCGTAAGCTCACAGTCACTTGGCAATGAAACCGGACGTACCGCTGTAAGAAAGGGCTGCAACGATGATCCTGCCACGCAACAACCTTCGAACGAATTTAGGAAGAAAAAGCTGTGATGTTGGCTCAGACAAAAGGACATAACCGTGCGATGCATCCTGGAGAAAAGCCAGACAAAGAGCGCGAGGGAATCAAAGTTGTCTTCGCTGACTTGAAGATAATTTCGACGGCACTTTGCTCTGTGGGCTTGGTAAATCCGCACGTAATTCAAATGCAACTCAATCAATGAGGTAAAGGGATGCCGAGAAAGATTCTGAGACTGCCGATTGTATTGGATCGCACTGGCCTTTCACGCAGCACGGTCTATCAGCGCGTAACGGAAGGAAGATTCCCAAGGCCAGT
>Ga0181535_10000580_pt1 | contig 53321 bp, 46 predicted proteins | sample PEATcosm2014_Bin_44_FD_119774 | JGI IMG/M metagenome (GOLD analysis project Ga0181535, IMG submission 119774) | Peatland microbial communities from MTU Mesocosm Facility, Houghton, MI, USA - PEATcosm2014_Bin17_30_metaG | ecosystem: Environmental > Terrestrial > Soil > Wetlands > Peat | place... | reverse complement strand
GCCCTTCTGAGGGACCGGTTCAGGATCCGTTCGAGACAGGAAGTCCACCGCCATCGCGAGAGGGAAACGAATGATTAAGGACAGGCTCCAGTCGGTGTTCTCCGAGCTCGGACAGAGGAATTCTACCCCTCGGCGCCTGCTGATCGAGGAACTCGCCCGCATGGCGGGCTCCCTCGAGGGTTTCACCGCCGACGAGCTATGGCAGCGGCTCCGCGTATCGGACCCTACCATCGGCCGGGCCACGATCTTCCGGGCCATGCGGCAGCTCGTGGAGAAAAGAGTCCTGGACTGCATCGACTTCTCGGACGGGACCCGGCTCTACCGGGTCTGCGGCGGACGGATCCTCGACTCCGACGAACACCACCACCACCTGGCCTGCAACAGCTGTCACCGGATCATAGACTTCCATTACTGCCTTCCCGACGAGGAACTGAACCGGATCGGCGATAATGAGGATTTCTTGATCGAGGACCATTCCCTCACGATTTACGGTGTCTGCCAAAATTGCCGGAACAGCGCGAAGGAGGGAACTGCCTCGACCTGATTGATATGCGGGTTCGCCATCTTGTCCAAAATCCTCGTCGACGAGGCCGGCGGAATGTAACCCAGGTCATCGGTCAAACACTCGAGGCGACATTAGCCTATACCATTGCCTCATGTCCGAGCGCGCCTCGCGGGCGAAATGGCTTTTCGAGGGGATCTTCCCCGAGAAGATCGAATTCATGTATCCAGCCGCTTGCGCCACTTCAATCTACAATCGAACGAGGACTCCGGACAAACTTACTTCGGGTCCGTTATGATGCAGAGGATGCTCCGTATTCAATTCAGTTTTTTTTGCTTTCAGCCTGAAATTTTTTCGTTTTCAGTCTCAATATCTTTCATTTCGAGCCTCAATCGCCGGGTCCCTTCATTGGCGTATAAAGCTCGGAGGGCAATCGTGGCTATTAAAGTCGCCTTGGTCAGCAACAATATCCGCAAGGATGTGAAGCTCGCGCCGCGCGTCGTGCAGCGATATAAAATCGGCTCCGACAAGCTTCTCGAATACATGGACATGACCACCGGTCTTTCGGCGAGCGATCTCCGGTCGGTCTTCCTCCAGTTCGCCGGGGCCCTGGCCTTCTTCCTGACCGAGGGGAGCGAGGTTCAGACTCCCATCGGCGCCATAAAATTGAGCGTCCACTGCCCCGGTATCGAAGCCGAGGGCCCGGGTCCGGATCGTGCCCAAAAGATCAGCGAGGACGACATGCGGCTCATGATCCGCGGCTCTCGCTCCTTCCTGAATCGGCTTCGGCTCGGCGGGTCAGATCCTACACGTCACCGGAAACCGTCTCCGCTTCACCCGGGGCGGTACGGAACAGGGCGTTTTTATCATCCCCGTTTCGGCATCCGCGGGGGAGACGAGGATGGCCGTGTACAGCCATATCGGGAGCACCTTCGTCGACGGCAAGATACCCGACCTGGAGGCCGGCGAGTACAGGCACGAAGTCAGGACCCGCCACAGCGGCAGGGCGATCCGAGTCGGGCAGTACGGGAGGATGATCGCGATCTCTCGAGATGAATGATCGGGGCCAATGTCCATCGCGCTCTTTGGATATCTCGTTGCACTCCCGAACGGCGTCAAGCGCTCGCAATTTCCCTCCAATTCCATCAAGCCAGGGAGCATTTGTTGGCGATGGGCGTGGTAACGGCGGAGTTTTAACGGATGCTCGAGCAAGAGCCGTAGCGGATGGCGGTCAGGCTGTCGCCCCAGGGGCGGGTATTCACTGACCCGGCAATTGAATATCGGCAATCGCTTCGAAAAAGGGCTAGCCCCACAAATACGGAACACGCGTATCAAACCCGAGCAAGAGAAGTATTACATCGCGGTGTCCGATATAGCGTAACCTTATAATTGTGACCCCCGCTCCATCTTCGATTAGGCGGCCCCGAACTCGACAGTCTGTTCCTGGGGAAGGGCCGGTCCCTGAGTGGACGAGCTTACGGTAGTTTTCGTCGAGAGGAGCATCTTGAAGGTTTGCATCAGCCAGTTCAGTATCCTCTCGTTTGCGATGGCCATGCTGCCTTCCTGGCAATGAGCTTGGGCGCCCCAGTCCGAGGTGAACACCATGAAGGTCTTGGGGCAGCTTAAGGACTCGAAGAAGTCCGGCCTGTCTCCGTGCACCATGAAGTCCCCCTCGGATCCGACGAAAAGCGTCGGGCAGAGTATCCGGCCCGCGATTTCGCGGTTCGAGTACTGCCGCGTCATGCGCAGATACTCGCTGGGTGTCTTAGCGCCGAATTTGTACAGGCCTTCGTTGACTCCCCAGCGAAGATAAATATTGGTTTTCAGCTGCTCGTAGATCGACGAATCTATGTGGGCGCAAGCCTTCGGATTGTCTAGCCCTTTCTCCAGTCCTTCGGGAAGTAGGCTCAACATTACCGAGTGCCAATCGAAAATCGGGCTATCTGCGATGAGGGCCGCGATTCGGTGCTCATAGGCCGCCGCATGGGGGGCGAGGTAGCCTCCGAAACTGATGCCAAAGAGCGCCATCCTGGCAGTGTCCACCTCAGGCAGCGTGAACGCGAAGTCCAAAACCGGCGTCACGACCTTCTCCCAGTCCGGTCGGAAGGGCAGCTGGTCCTCATGGATCGCCGCGCCCTGCCCTGGACCATCGAAGATTAGCACATTGAATCCTCTTTTCAGGGCCGCGACGGCATTGGTGAAATAGAGTTCCTCGGCCGTTCCATCATAGCCGGTATGGACGATGATGAGGGGCCGCCGCGTTTCCTTCGTGTCCGGTCTGCAATAATAGCCGGCCAGATATCTGCCCTCGTACGGAATTTGGACGGGCTTGATCAGAGGGCCGGAATATGCGGCTCCTTTCAGGAAGCAATCGCGGCTAAGCCGCCACGTCGCGTTTATACGAGGGTCGTTTGTATCTCCATGGATGAAGAACTCGGCCGAGCGGTAGTACGCGGATGCCCGGAAATAGCATTCTTGAGCGCTCACTCCATCGCCTTCTTGAGCGAAATCGGCCGCCTGTGCCGCGACGAGGTCTCCCAATTTCTTCCACGAAGCATACCAGCCTTCATCGTCTCCTTCCTTGATCCGCTCTAGGGCGGTCAACACTTCTCCGACCTCTCCGCCTCCGAACGAGACGGCGCCCAAGGCTCGTAGGGCCTCGAAAGAGTATGCGCTTTTTTCGAAGAATACGATGTTCATCTCTCTTCCTCCTTCATTCCGTTCGCACGATGCGCCTATCGTTTTGCGGCTATGAAAATGAATCTAATTTCATATTTATGTTATTTGAAAACCCACGGCTTGTCAATATGAATATGAAATATTTTTCATATTCATATTGACACTGACCGATCAGGGTGTAAAATGTAGTGATGTCAGATACCAGACGGAGACGCTCGCCGCAGCAAAAACGCAGCATTGAGAAACGGGAGCTGATACTCGAAGCCGCCTATTCGCTGATCTGTTCGCGCGGGTTCAACGACACGTCGACGCCCGAAGTCGCCAAGGAGGCAGGAGTTTCGGTAGGCACTGTCTATGCATATTTCGAGGACAAGCACGATTTGCTCATGGCAGTGGTCGATCGCTACATGGCGACGTTCGACGCGGAGAGAGACGAGGCGATGGCTACTTTGCGGACGAGCAAGGATAGCCTGAGAGATACCCTCCGGCACCTCATTGACAGACTCGTCATTGTGCACGAGGAATCGAAGGCATTCAACCTCGAGCAGAAGGCGCTCTATTACACGGACCCGGCAATAACTGCGTTGATGGATACCCAAAATCGAAAGATACGGAGTGCAATTGCCGACTTCCTGAGGGAAAACCAGCGAAAATATAACCTGGACGATCCTGTAGCCAGCGCTTTCCTCTACGATAGTATCATTCAGACGACGGTGGAGAAGATCGTATTCGGTCCGGGCGATATCGACAGGGAAAGCTTGGTAAGCGCGGCTCTCGATATCCTTTGCGGCAGATTGCGGACAAATAGCCACCCGAAAAACATGGTCGGCGAGGCGATGAAGAGATCGGCACAAATCAAAAATAATTCACGGAGCTAGTCCCGCTTCAAGATGCTTCGGACCGGCATCGGGCAACGCCCTCGCCATTATCCCGTCGCGAGACTAAAGGATGAGCTTGATCGCCGTTATCGCCGTTGCCGCGATCACTACTATCCTAAATGGTCTTTCGTTTATTCTCTTGATGACGTAGGCCCCTATGAAGGCTCCAATGAGAATAGCCGGAATCATCAGAGCCGATAGCTCCAGGGTTCGAATGTCGATATTGTGCCAGAAAAATACCTGCAAGGGCACCTTGAGCAAATTGGATATGAAGAACATCCAGGTGATCGTCCCTAGGTAATTGTTTTTGTTTTGGCCCTTCGCAATCAGATAGAGGGTGAACACGGGCCCGCCGGCATTTCCGACCATGGTGGTAAAACCCGTGACGATTCCCGTCAAGACGTAAAACCACAACCTTTCGGGTACTCTCAGCGTTCCGCCTTTGATTTCGCTGATTGTCATGATCAGGAGACAGATGAGAACCGAAATTGTTATAAGATATTTGAAATAGCGACCGTCGATATACTTCCCGACTGCCATACCAATAATCAGCCCCACTACAAGCCAGGGAAGTATTTGCCCGATGATTTTCCAGTCCGCATGGCGACTGTAATAGACGACCGCGATGACGTCCCCTACCAAAAGCATGGGAGCGAGCATTCCAGTCGACTCTTTGGCGCCGAAGCCACTGGCGATGATCGTAACGGAAAGCATGAAGATACCGTTGATCCCAGTCTTGGAAAATCCAAGGATGAACGCGGCCGAAAGCAGGGTTATCCACTGAATGCCCGTAAAATCAAAGCTGTCGACAATTCCCATGTACTTTCGCTCTCATTCCGATGAATCGAGATTCGTGCCGACCATGATTCTACATAAGTCCAAATACGGCCTCCCCTATGCGCTCGGCCGTCAGGCCGAAGCGCTCCTGGAGGTACTCCTGGGTGCCCACTTCGCCGAACTCGTCGCGGACGCCTATGCGCGCGAACTTGACGGCGAGACCCTTCTCAAGGAGGCTCTCCGCGACTGCCCCGCCCAGGCCGCCCGAGGCCTGGCCGTTCTCGCAGGTGACGATTCGCCCCGTGGACTTGGCGAGCGCGAAGAGGGTCTCGAGGTCGAGGGGCTTCAGGCTGAGCACGTCGACGACGGCGGCGCCGACACCGCGGGCCGTCAAGGCGTCGGCGGCCTTTAGGGCTTCGCCGACCATGACCGCCCCCAGCGCGAATATCGCCGCATCCTTTCCCGGCCTGAGCACCTTGGCCTTCCCGATCTCGAAGCTCTCGCCCGCGGGGTAGAGGATGTCGGCGGCGCCGCGCGGCATGCGCAGGTAGACGCAGCCGTAGCGCTCGGCCGCCAGGCGGACGAAGGCAGCCAGGCTCACGGGGTCGGAGGGCTCGAGGACGACGAGCCCGGGCACGGCTCGCATGAGCACCAGGTCCTCGAAGGGCATGTGGGTGCCGCCGTTGTACTTGGCCGTGACGCCGGGGTCGGTTCCGACGAGCTTGACGTTCAGCCGGGCGTAGTTCGCCGAGAGGAAGAACTGGTCGTAGTCCCTCCTCCCCGCGAAGCTCCCGAAGGTGGCCGCGAAGGGAATCCTGCCCGCCGCCGAGAGGCCGGATGCCACACCCACCATGTTCGCCTCGGCCACGCCGGCGTTGAAGGCGCGGTCGGGGAAAGCCTTCGCGAAGGCGCCGGTCCCCGTCGCCTTCATGAGGTCGGCCTCGAGGATCACGATGTCCGGGTTCTCGCGGGCCAGCTCCATCAGGGTCTCGACGTAGGCCGCCCGCATCTCCTTTTTTTCCATGTCAGCGTCCTTCCAATGCCGCGATGGCCTTCTTCGCTTCCTCGGGGCCGAAGGTCATGCTGTGGCTCGCCACCTGCCCCTCGCCGAGGCTGAAACCCTTGCCCTTCACGGTGTCCAGAATGATCATCGAGGGCCTGCCCCGCTCGGTCTCGGCCGCGTCGATGGCGCGATCCATCGCCGCCATGTCGTGGCCGTCGACCTCCTGGACGAACCAGCCGAAGGCCTTCCACTTGTCGGCGAGCGATCCGAGGCCCATGACCTCGTCCGTCCTGCCGTCTATCTGCATCTTGTTGTAGTCCACGAAGGCGGTGAGCGTATCGAGCTTGTAGTGCGCGGCGAACATGGCCGCCTCCCAGACCTGGCCCTCGTCGCACTCGCCGTCCCCGACGATGCAGTACACCCGCGAGCCGATGCCGCCCAGCCGGTTGCCCAGGGCAATGCCGCAGGCCGCGGAGAAGCCCTGGCCGAGCGAGCCCGTGGTCATGTCTATCCCGGGCGTCCGGTTCCGATCGCAGTGGCTTGGCAAGGCCGTGCCTCCGACATTGAGGGTCATGAGCCACTCGCGGGGGAAGTAGCCCCTCAAGGCCAAGGTCGAGTAGAGGGCCGGGCCGGCATGGCCCTTGGAGAGGACGAGCTGGTCACGGTCCGCCCGCCTCGGGTTCGCGGGGTCCACGTCCATGCGCTTGAAGTACAGGAGGGCCAGGATGTCGACGATCGACATGGCGCCTCCGATGTGGCCCACGCCCAGATGGCCAATAGCCTCTATCGTCAGGGCCCGAATAGTCCTGGCTCGCCGCTCCAGCTCGCCGACCTCTTCCTTCGTCATCGTCGCCTCCGTGAAAATGCATTAGCCTTCGTGAGTTGAGCGCTTCCTGGCCGCGGGACCGCGAACCCGCTTCAGCCGATAAGGGGAACCGTCACCGTGCCGTCGAGGAGGACCGCTACCTTGGCCCCCGGCCCCTTTGCCGCCACAGCCTCGTCGAAGGCTTCCTGCGCCGAGCCCCGCTTTTCGATGAAGGCCATGCGGAGCGTCGCGGCGTCGAGCTCGCTCACCGCCAGCAGCTTCGCGCGCGAGGCGACCTGGGCTATCTTGGCCGCCTTGTGGTAGCCCAGGCGGTAGCCCTCGGCGATGCGGCGCAGCGCCTCGGCCGGCCCCGACGAGGAGCTCAGGAGCTCGAGGTAGGCGCGGTCGCCGACGCCGTCCCTGCAGGAGGCGACGAGTATCAGGACGCCCCCGTCCGCCAGGGCGAGGGAGCCATTGTCGACGGCCTTCTGGGCTTGGTAGAGATCGATGTCCATCGGGTGCTTCGCCACCGAAATCACGATCTCCGCCTTGGCCGGCAGCCTCACCGCAAAGATGGCGTTGGCCTTCTCCACCGCGGCTGCGAAGGACGACCGTATGTCGCCCGCGAAACAGCCCGCGAGTCCTTGGCGCTTGTCCAGGACGGTCATGACGGAGAAGACATGGGCGGTGAGGAGGTTCAGCACGTCGTCCATGTCCTGGCTCACCGGGTTATCGGCCAGGGCCAGGGCCCGCGCCCGCTGATCGAGGGCGAGCTTGTGGTTGGCCTCGACGGTCTCGAAGCCCGCCACGCCGGGCAGGAAGGCCTTGCGCCCGCCGGTGTAGCCCGCGAAGTAGTGGGGCTCCACCGAGCCCGTCGCGACGACGCGGTCGGCCTCGATGAGCGCGCGGTTTAGGAGTATGGGCGTCCCGTTCCTCGTGCGCCCGAGGTCGACGAGGTTGGCTCTATCGCGCGAGTTGTGGGCTTCGATCCGTTTCCGGAAGCGCTCGTAGTGAGCGCCCAGGATCTGGCGGTACTCGTCCTCGGTAGGTCCGCGATGGGCCCCTGTCGCCACCATGAAGCGGGCATCCCTCGCCTCGAGCTCGTCGCCGATCGCGTCCAGTATGGCGGGAGTGGGCGTAGGCCTCGTCGCGTCGTTCACGATGACCAGGAGGCGTTCGGCGGGCGCGAGGAAGTCCGCCAGGGGAAGGCTGTCCATCGGCTTGCCCACCGCGTCGGCGACCAGCTCGGCCGGCGAGCGCCCACTGTCCTCCGTCTCGTTGGGCTCGACCACCGCGAGGAGCCTTGTATCCGGGATCTCTAGCTCGAGCTCGCGGTCGAGATAGGGGAGCCGAAGCTTCATGCCCTAGCCCCTGCAGGCGCCGATGGCGTAGTCGAGGGCCTCGCGGAGCATGGACAGAGGCGGCTCCTTGATGTGTCCCAGCCGCATGAGGTCCTCGGTCAGGGCCCGCGAATCCGCGATGTCGGATTTCGCCCGGTCGTAGGCCGCCTGCCAGCCCAGCTTCACGCGCGCGACTCCCTCTTCGATCGCCTTCTGCGCCACGTCGGCCGCCTGGATCGCGTAGACCTCCGACTCGTCCATGCGCGCGCTGATGTCCTCCGGCGTTATGCCCCGCTTCTCGGCGAAGTCCGCGATCGAGTGCGCGCAGCGTATCGCCATTCCGTCCGTGATCTTCCGCGCCCTGACCATCAGCGCCCCTTTGAGGAGGCCCGGGAAGCAGACCGAGTTGTTCACCTGGTTCGGGAAGTCGCCGCGGCCGGTGGCCACGATGAAAGCGCCCTCCTCCTTGGCCGCGTAGGGCCAGATCTCGGGCACCGGGTTCGCGCAGCAGAAGACGATGGCCTTGGGCGCCATGCCGCGCACCCATTCCCTCTTGACGGTGTCCGGCCCCGGCGTCGACAGAGCGATAAGGACGTCCGCCCCCTTCAAGGCCTCGGCCTCGCTGGCGTAGCGCTTCGGGTTCGTTTTCTTGCAGAGCTCCCACTTACGGTAGTTACGGGGGTCGGCCTCGATGTCCTTGCGCCCCGCGTGCAATGAGCCCTTGGTATCGAACAGCGTCAGCTTATCCGGGTCGCCGCCGTCCGCGAGGATCAGCCGCGCTATCGTCGTGTTCGAGGCCCCCGCGCCCAGGAGCACGATCCGGGCCTCGCCGAGCTTCTTGCCCGCCAGCTTGAGCGCGTTCAAAAGCCCTGCGAGCGTCACGCAGGCCGTGCCCTGGGCGTCGTCGTGCCAGACCGGGATATCGCAGGCCTCGCGCAGCTCGTCGAGGACCCGGAAGCAGTTCGGCTGCGAGATGTCCTCGAGGTTCACCGCCCCGAAGGAGTGCTGGACCATCTTCACGAAGTCGATGAGCTTGGCGGGGTCGTTCTTCCCGTCGGCCCCCTTCGAGTCGACGCAGAGGGCCACCGCGTCCACTCCGCCCAGGTACTTCATCAGGAAGGCCTTGCCCTCCATCACCCCCAGGCCTCCCGGCGGCGTGCAGTCCCCGTCCCCGAGGACCCGCGTCGAGTCGGAGACGATGGCCACGAGATTGCCGCGATTGGAGAGGGCGAAGGACCGGTCGTTGTCGTCCCGGATCGCCGTCGATACCGCCGAGACTCCGGGCGTGTACCACACGTTGAACCAATTGAAGCCCCAGAGCCCGCACATCGGCACCGTCTGCATCTTGCCGCCGAAGAACTCGTGCGCCGCCACCGACAGGCGCTTCAGGAATACCGTCTGCGCCCGCGCCCTTTGATCGGGCGTAAAGTCCGCGGGAAACGCATCTGCCAGGTTTCTGAGGCTTATATCCAGGTTCATCGATCACATCCTTTCGATTATCGCCCGAGCGGCGCCTGCAGGTTCCGCTCGTAGGCCTTTTCCATAGCCTCGATCAGGGGCAGTTTCTTGCCCGCGAGAAAGCGCACCATCGCGCCGCCCCCGGTGCAGACGTAACCGTACTTCGCAAGGTCCGTGAACTTCGTCGCCGCGCTGATCGTGTCCCCGCCCCCGATGACCGTGTAGCCCGGCGCCTCGGCGATCGCGCTCCAGAGCTCCTTCGTGCCCGACTCCCAGCGCGGATCCTCGTACATCCCCGCCGGCCCGTTCACGAAGACCGAGCCCGCCCGCGCGATGCTCTCCTTGAAGCGCGCTATGGTCTTCCGCCCCACGTCCGGGAAGAGGCAGTCCTTGGGAAGCTCGGCGACATCGAGCTCCGCGCGCTTCCCCTCGGCCTCGTAGGCGAGGTCCAAAGGCAGGACGTACTTGGCGCCCCAGGTCTCCAGCAGCGCCTTCGCCTCGGGGATGAACTGGTCAAGGCCCTTGTCCGCGAGGAATTTCCTCGTCGCCCGGCCCACCTCCACGCCCCTGGCCAGGTGCATCACCAGGCCCGTCACTCCGGCGGTCAGGATCTCGTCCGCTGCCCCGTCCTCGAGGACCTTGCGCATCATATCGAAGGCGTCCGAGATCTTCGCCCCCCCCAGGACGTACACGCAGGGCCGCTTCGGGTTGTCCATCACCGACTTCAGCGCCGTGTACTCCTCCACGAGCTGAATCCCGCCCGCCGTCGGCAAGAGCTCCTGGAAGGCCACCATCGAGGGCGCGTTCCGGTGCGCCGCCGCGAAGGCGTCGTTCACGTACAGGTCCGCGATCGGCGCCAGGCTCCGCACGAGCCAGGTATTCAGCATCTCATCGGCCTTCAGCTTCACCGCGCTCTCGAAGGTCGAGATCTCCTCGGCCAGGTAGCGCAGGTTCCCCAGGATCACGGCTTCCCCGGCCTTCAATGCCCTTACCGCCGCCAAGGCACCAGGCCCGCAGATGTCGTCGACGTAGCCGACCTTCCGCCCCGAAAGCGCCGCGAGCTTCTCGGCGTGCTCCGATAAGGGAATGAGGTTCTGGTAGTCCAGGGTATCCCCCTGGTGGGCGATCAGCGCCACCTTCGCCCCGCCGTCCAGAAGCTTCAGCAGCGTCGGCACCGTCTTCTCGATCCGATTGGTGTTGACGATCCTCTTCGTCTTCGGGTCGATCGGCGAATTGATGTCGGGGCGGAAGATCACAGTCTTCCCCGCCAGCTCGAACTCCGCGATCGGCCGTATCCTTAAGCGAGGTCCTTCCATTTGCCTATCCCCAGGTTCGCGTTCGTCGCGTCCGTCCCCGCTATCCTGTCCTCCTGCATCCGCATCGAGGCTCGGATCCCGTCCATCGTCTCGGGTATCGTAACCGACTCTTGCGGAATGTTGATCGCGAACATCAGGTCCTTCCCGCTCTTCACGATCGAGTCCTCCCACAGCCCTATCTCGTACATGTCCCCCCGCGGGTTCCCTAGGTCCCGCGCGTAGCGGAAGAAGCTTGCGTTTCCCAGAAAGCCCTCGGCTATCGTGACCACCCTGATCCTCGGATGCTTGCGGAAAGCCGCGAGCGCTTCCTCGGCCGACATCTCCTTCTTGGTCGTCATCACGATCGTGATGATGTGCCCGTGGGTCACCGGCGTGTGCACGAGGATCCCCGTCGCTTCGACATGAGGCATGATCGTCATCAGGTCCAGGGCCTGGTGGCTCGGCGCGTGGTCGATCTGCAGCGCGTTCGTCAAGCCCCGGTGGTAGTCCCCCGGGTCCGCCACCCGCCTGATGATCGTGATGGCCACTTTCTGGACGCCTGCGGCGCGATCGATGCAATCCACCGCCCGGATCAGGCCCGTCGTATTGCAGCTCGTCAGCTTCAGGAACTGCGCTCCGAGCCCCTTTTCGTAATTGGCGTATCCGTGGAAGAAGACGTCGGCGACGGAGTCCTTCTCCCCGCCCTGGAAAATCCCTTTTTTGCCGAGCCTAGCGTACAGCTCCTTATTCTTCGCCCCGACGCCGGCGTTCGTCGCGTCGAGCATGATATCGACTTTCTTAACGAGGTCCTCGAGCGTGCCAGACACGGGAATATGGGCCTTCTCTAGCTCAGCGAGCTTGTCCCCCGCGGCCGCGTAGAACGCGTAGGGCATGCCCTTCTCGCGCAGCGCCCGGACCGACAGCGTGGGCGCCACGTCCGCGATCCCCACCAGCTCCATGTCCTTCTGCAGGGCTACCCCGTCGGCCAGCCTCTGCCCTATCACGCCGTAGCCGGCGACTCCGACCTTCACCTTGGCCATACGACTCTCCTTATATCCCGGATTTCTCGCGGATGTACTTTCTCGCCTTGATCGCGTACTCGAGCGGGTTCGCGAGAGCCGGGTCCTGCTCGGCCTCCACGACCCACCAGCCTTCGTAGCCGATGGAGGCGAGTTCCCTGAACACGGGAGCGAAATCGACGGAGCCGTCGCCGGGCACGGTGAAGGCGCCCGACTTGACCGCGCCGAGGAAGCTCATTTTATCCTTCCTGACCTTCGCTAGGACGGCAGAGCGAACATCTTTGAGGTGGACGTGCCTCACTCGCCTGCCCCACTTGCGCAGCACGGCGAGGTGGTCCTCGCCGGCGAACACGAGATGGCCGGTGTCGTAGAGAAGGCCGAGAAGGTTCGCATCCGTCGACTCCATCAGGCGATCGATCTCTTCGGCCGTCTGCACCCCCGTGCCCATGTGGTGGTGGTAGGTGAGGGCCATCCCCTTCTCCTTCGCCCTTTCGCCGAGCCTATTGAGTCCCTCGCCGAGCTTCTTCCACTCAGCCTCGGAGAAGCGGGGCTTGGCGTCGAAGACGGGAAGATCCCTGCCTTGGATGGAGTTGCCCTGCTCGGCGGCCCCGATGACGCGGGCCCCTACCGCGTGGAGGAAATCGCGGTGCTCTAGGAAATCCTTCTCCACCTCGGCGTAGGGCCGGGTCGTCAGGAAGGAGGAGAACCAGGCGTTGCAGATCGTGAGGCCCCTGAGTCCGAGGGCTTTATTGAGGACGGCCGGATCCCTGGGATACTTGTTGCCGACTTCGCTTCCGGCGAATCCGGCGAGGGCCATCTCGCTCACGCACTGCTCGAAGGGAATCTGCCCTCCGAGCTCGGGCAGGTCGTCGTTGGTCCATCCGATGGGCGCTATCGCCAGCCGCACCTTGCTTCCGCTCATATCGTCTCCTTAGAATTTCCGGGCCATCGCGACATTGGCCTTGACCTCGGCCGCCGCTTTTACCACATCGGGGTTGTCCGAGACCTCCGCGGTCCCGACCCTCCACCACGAATCGTAGCCGCCGGTCATCGATTTGGCCCCGACCTTGGCGTCGATCACGACAGGCCCTTTCTCGGCGAGCGCTTTCCTGACGGCATCGCGGAATTCCGGCACGTTGCGCGCCCGAAGGCCGACCGCGCCCCAGCTCTCGGCGTTTTTCGCGAAGTCCACGCGAACGCTCTCGCCGCTGAGTTCGCCGGTCGCGGGATCTCTCGACCTCCACTCGTTGCCGAAATGCGCGATGCCCTGGCTCCCCTGGAGATTGTCGATGCACTGGAAGCCCGCATTGTCGAGAACGACGACGATTATTTTCTTGCGCTCCTGCACGGCGGTGAGGAGCTCGGTGTGGAGCATCGTATAGGCCCCGTCGCCGACGATCGCCACGACCTCGCGGTCCGGATCGGCGATCTTGACGCCGAGGGCCGCGGCGACTTCGTAGCCCATGCAGGAGAACCCGTATTCCATGTGGTAGGCGCCCCTGCTCCTCGTCCTCCACACTCTCTGCATGTCGCTGGGTATGGATCCGGAGCCCGAGACCGCGATCGCATTCTCGGGCAGGAGAGCGTCGTTGAGCTCGCCCAGGCATCGTACCTGGGATAGGCCGGCGGGGTCCTCCTCTGCGTACAGGCGGTCCACTTCGGCTTTCCAAAGGGAGCGCTCCTTCTCGATCTCGCCGCCCCAGGCCGATTTGTAGCCCGTCGCCGCGAGGTTTCTGGTAATCGCGGCCAAGGCCAGCTTCGCGTCGGCCACGATAGGCTCGCCGTTCATCTTGTAGGCGTCGAAGGGAGCGACATTGATGCCGAGGACCTTGCAGCCCGGGTCCTGGAAGAGCCACTTCGAGCAGGTCGTGAAGTCTCCCAGCCTGGTTCCCAAGGCGATCACGAGGTCAGCCTTCTTGGCGAGGCGGTTCGCGGCCTGGCTGCCGGTGCTTCCGATGCCCGAGAGGTTGTAGGGATCGTCCCAGGGGATGATTCCCTTGCCGGCCTGGGTCTCGCCGAAGGGTACGTGGAAGCTCCGGCAGAAGGCGGCGAGCTCGGCCTCGGCCCCGGAGTATCTGACGCCTCCGCCGCAGACGACGAGGGGCCGCTTGGCGGCCGCGATTGCCGCCGCAGCCCTCTTCACCTGCCCCTCGGTGGGTGTCCTCCGATCGAGATGGTGAATACGCCTCTCGAAGAATTCCTCGGGATAGTCGTAGGCCTCGCCTTGGACGTCCTGGGGCAGGGCTATGGTGACTGCCCCCGTATCGGCGGGGTCGGTCAGCACGCGCATCGCGTTGATCATGGCCGTCATGAGCTGCTCGGGCCTCGACACCCTGTCCCAATAGCGGCTGACGGCCTTGAAAGCGTCGTTCGCGGTGACGTTCAGGTCGTTGAACTGCTCGACCTGCTGGAGGACCGGGTCCGGCTGGCGGCAGGCATAGGAGTCGCCGGGCAGGAAGAGGACGGGAATTCGGTTCACGCTCGCGGTCCCCGCCGCGGTCACCATGTTCAGCGCGCCGGGTCCGATTGAGCTCGTAACCGCCATGATCTGGCGCCGGTCGCGCTGCTTCGCGAAGGCCATCGCCGCGTGGGCGGCGCCCTGCTCGTTCTTGCCTTGATAGAATCGCAGCGAATGCCCCTTCGCCGCCAGGGCCTCCCCGAGGCCCAGGACCACGCCGTGGCCGAAGATGCCGAAGACGCCCGCTACGTATTTCGACACCTCGCCATCGACCTCGATGTACTGATTGTCCAGGAACTTGATAAGAGCCTGCGCCATCGTCAGTCTCAGGGTGTTCATAATCCTCTCCTTCCGTACCCGCGATGGCTCTTCACTGTTTTGTCCGTTCCGATGGGGGCGCCCAAATCTCGGCGTCGGGCGACATGACCCAGGCGTGCTCTTCCGCGAAAATCGGATAGGGCGGACAATAGCGCTTGCCGTCCAGGTGGCGTATCACCCAGAGGTACCACAAGACATAGCCGGGCGCCGTCACGTGAGGATGGACCTGCCCCTCCCGGATGAGGACGGTGTCTTTATCCTTGAGGAGGTAGGCGTTCTCGCCTATGGCCGTGAAGCCGAAGCCCTGCTCGGGCAGAAAGCGGTAATGATAGATCTCGGGTTGCGGATGATGATGGGGAGGATAGCTCGACCATTTCCCGGGCGAGCCCACGACCTCTCCGAGCACGAGATTGGACCCCGGCTCGTTCGAGTCGTCGAAGACGGTGCGAACTATACGCGTGCTGGTTTCGCGCATAGTTCCCTTGCCGCGCTCCTCGCTCCGGCATTCCTTCGGCGCGTAGAACCTGGGCGCAAAACCGACGGGATTGTCAGTGCGGACTACCGCGAGCTGCGCTCCGCGGGAGCCCGCGCGGAGGCGGGCCTCCGACCCATCAGGCAGCCTGAGGACGCTCGGCGACTCGTCGAGGAGACTCGAGCGCGCGGCGCGCTCCCGCCCGCCCGCCCACGAGAACTCGACTTCCCCGGAAATGTGGAGGAAGGCCTTTTCGTCAGGCATGCCCGAGCTCCACCCTTCCCCGGGCCCCAGCGTGAGGACACCGAAATCCATGAGCATGTCCGAGTCGGCGCCCGAGCGGTCGACCACGGCCTCGTAGCCTGCCGCGAAGGGTCCCGGATGCTTGAGATGCATAGAGCCTTCCCTTACGCGATCTCGGCGATCTTCACGGGCCGGCCTTCGGCGAGGGACTTCTTGGCGGCGAGCCCGACGAGGAGGTCCTGGAGGCCGTCGTTTCCGGTCACCGGAGTGGGCTCGCCGGAAGCGGCCGAGTCCAGGAAGGCGCGCATCTCCGAGATGAAGGCCTCTTTGTAGCGCTCGAGGAAAAAATAGAGCGGCTTATCGCCGACGACGCCCGACTCGGTCGAAAGCTTGACGGTACTCGGCGCGTCGTTCTCCGCGGCCGCGGCTCCCTTGGAGCCGAAGACCTCCACGCGCTGATCGTAGCCGTAGACGGCCTTACGGGAATTGTCGATGACTCCCAGGGCTCCATTGGCGAAGCGGAGAGTGACGATGGCGGTATCGACGTCGCCCGCTTTTCCGATCGCGGGATCCACGAGGACCGCGCCGGCCGCGTATACCTCGACGACTTCGCTGCCCGCCTGGAAACGCGCCATGTCGAAATCGTGGATCATCATGTCAAGGAAGATTCCGCCCGATACGGCCACGTAGGCTGGAGAGGGGGGAGCGGGGTCGCGGGAAGTGATCTTGACGAGCTGAGGCGTCCCGACGGCGCCCGACTCCACGAGTTCGCGGACCTTTCGGAAATTGTGGTCGAATCGGCGGTTGAATCCGACCTGAAGCAGGACGCCCGCCTTCTTGACGGCGTCGAGGGCGGCATGGACCTTCGCGACGGTCAGGTCGACGGGCTTCTCGCAAAAGACGTGCTTGCCGGCCTGGGCCGCCTTCACTACCAGATCCGCATGCGTATCGGTCGAAGCGCAAATCAGGACCGCTTGAATATCCCTATTCGCGAGAAGGTCGCTCGGATCCTTATACGCATGGGCGATTCCGAGATTCTTCGCCCAAGCCTCGATGGCCGGAGTAACGTTGACGTCCGCGATCGCGACGAGCTTAGCCTGCGGCATGAAATACGCGATATTCTCCGTATGGATCTTCCCGATCCGTCCCGCGCCGATTACTCCGACGTTGATCGATCCTGACATTGAACCCTCCTTAGGTAATTTTCAGCCGGAAACAGTCTCTTGATCGCCGATCTGTTATGCTCTGAGGTATTCGAGGCTCTTCCCGACGGCCTGCGCGAGCTCGACTTTCGACAGCTTCTGGACCGCGGGCGAGAATGGCTCGAACGAGATATCCCCCTCGTATCCCGAATCGACGAGCTTTCGGATCTGTTCCTTGCTCTTCATCCTGTCGGCGGGCCCGGCGAGAACGCGATGCTCATCGCGGTAATCGCCCGTCGCTATCGAGGCCTCCACTCCCGAGACATGCACGAGTCCCGTGGAGGCTACGGAATAGGCCTTGCCCAGGATGCCCGAGTCATCCGGGCCGATGTAATGATGGAAAGTGTCGAGGACGATCCTATAGCAAGCGAAGCCCGACTCCCGGATCGCATCCTGCGCCGTTACGAGGGACGCGAGGGACGAGATGCCGAAACCGAGCGGCTCCACGTAGCCGAGTATGCCTGCGTCCTCGAACGAGGGACCGAAGGCGGCGAGAGCCTCGACGGTCTCGCCGAGCCTGCGTGCCGCGTCCCTGCCGTCGGCGGGGTCGTTGTTCGGACATAGGACTACGGCCTTGCACCTTATGGCCCTAGAGAGCTCGAGGAGGGCCTGGAGCTCTTCGCTCGCCTTCGCGCGAGCCGTCGCGAGGTTGAATTTCTGCAGCGCGTTGATGGTGATCACTTCGATATCGTGATCCGCCGCGATGCGCGCGGCCTCTGCCGGCCGCAGGCCGTCGACGGGATCCTTGCCGCCGATATCGTTCCTGAGTTCCACCTTCCTCAGGCCGACGGAAGATGCGAACGCGTAGAACTCGCCCAATTCCAGCGACGGCGAGATTATGCGATTGAGGCTGAATCTCTTGATGTCTATCATCTCATGTTCCTCCTTGATGCCGATTGACCGTCGCTAGGTCCGGCGGGCGTTCTTGCGCATATCGATAGTCACGGCCACGACGATGATGATGGCTCTCGCTATCTGCTGGAAATCAGCCGAGACGTTCAGGATGTCCAGCCCGTTCTTCATGACCCCGATGATGAGCGCTCCGACCAGCGTGCCTCCGGCGCTCCCCAATCCTCCGGCGAGGCTGGTACCGCCGATGACCGACGCGGCGATCGCGTCGAGCTCGTATCCGAGACCGAGTCCGGGTTGGCCCGATCCGATCCGCGCGGTCAGGACAATCGCGGAAACCGCGTAGAGCAATCCGGCGTAGGAGTAGACGAGGAGGAGATAGCGATTCGTCTTGATTCCGGAAACGACGGCGGCCTGGAGATTGCTTCCGATCGCGTAGGTATACCGGCCCCACAGCGTATGCTGCAGTATGACGTAGGTTATGAGGACGCAGACCACCAATATTATGGCGGGATTGGGGATTCCCAGTATCGAACCCTGGCCGATCGTCTGGAAAGCGTCGATGATGCTGCCGCGCGGCCGCCCTTGCGAGTAAATGAATGCCCAGCCGCGCGCGAAAGTCATCATTCCGAGGGTGGCGATGAAGGGAGGGATCTTCAGCTTCGTGATCATCGCTCCGTTGAGGAACCCCACGAATAGTCCGATCACTAGCCCTATGACGAGGACGATCCCGATCGGCCAGGGGTGCCCGCCGGGGAACAGGCGGTCCATGGCATCCGAGCTCTGCAGCAAGCTGGCGACCACGACGGCGACCATCGCGACTACCGCTCCGGAGGATAAGTCGATCCCGGCGGTTATGATGCACATTGTGACGCCGAGGGCGATTATGCCGATTACGCTGATTTGCCTGAGGACGTTTAGGAGATTTCCGATACGGAGGAAGACTCCGCCGGAGAGTATGGCGATAACGATGCAGAGGCCGACAAGAATAAGCAGGATACTGTACTTGCTCAAGAAGGCAAGCAGGGGTGATTCACCCTTCGTCAGGGCTCTGTCCTCTTCCATGACGCCGCTCCTAAAGATTAGTAGTAGTGCACTTCCTCGAATGTGCTGAGACTCTCGCCGGTGGCCATGTGCAGTATCTTCTCCTGCGTCGCCTCCGCGCGATCGATCTCGCCGACCTTCCGCCCCTCGTGCATCACCATGATCCTGTCCGACATGGCGAGTATTTCGGGCATCTCCGAAGAAATGAGGATGATCGCCTTCCCTTCCTTCGCGAGATTGGACATGAGCTTGTATATCTCGCTCTTAGTCGCCACGTCGATTCCCCTGGTAGGCTCGTCCAGGATCAGGAGATAGGGAGTGGTAGCCAGCCAACGTGATACGAGCACTTTCTGCTGGTTCCCGCCGCTCAGGAACATCACCGGTTGATTGAGACTCGGCGTCTTGATACGCAGCGAGCTGACCGCCTCGAGGCAGAGCTTCTTCAGCGCGCGATGCTTCACGAAGAGGGCGACGAGATTGTTGCGGATGCTCGGCATTATGATATTGTCCCGCACCGAGAGATTCAGGTACAACCCGGTCCTTTTCCGGTCCTCGGTAAGGAACGCCATCCCCTGCCGGATAGCGTCGTACGCGTTCATGATCTTTACCGGCTTCCCGCGCACCTTCACCACGCCGGCCTGCCTGGGGGCCACCCCGAAAAGGCTTTCCATCACTTCCGTCCTGCCGGCCCCTACCAAGCCCGCCAATCCGAGGATTTCGCCTTCTCGGACGGAAAAGCTGATGTCGCGGAAATACCCTTTCCTCGTCAGGCCTTCCACCTCGAGGACGGGCGCCCCGACCTTCGCCTCTTCCTTCAAGAAGAACTGCTCAATCGTCCTGCCTACCATCAGCTTGATGAGTTTCTCGCGGGTCAGGTTGACGCTGTCTTCATGGCCGACGAATTCGCCGTCGCGATATACCGTCACCTCATCGGTTATCGCGAACACCTCGTCGATCTTGTGCGTGATATAGATGATCGCGACTCCGCGCTGCTTCAAGTCCTTTATTATCGAGAACAGGTGGGCCACTTCCTTTTCGGTGAGCGCCGAGGTCGGCTCATCCATGATGATGAGATCGGCCTTCCTGGATACAGCCTCGGCGATTTCGACGAGTTGCATTTGGGCTACGCTGAGCTTTCCCATGACCTGCTTCGGCTTCAGGTCGATTTTCAGCTCCGTGAGGATATCCCCGGCCGCCTTGTCGATGGCGCGATGATTGATCAGTCCGAGCCTGTTCGTGATCTCCTGGCCGAGGAAAATATTCTGCGCGACGGTCATGTAGGGTAAGGGACTCATCTCCTGGTGGATCATCGCGATACCCCGGGTGAGAGCGTCGTGCACGCTCTCGAAGTTCACCGGCTGCCCTCGCAGCGAGATCGTGCCCGCATCGGGCCGATACAGTCCGATCGCGATCTTCATGAGCGTGGATTTGCCCGCGCCGTTCTCCCCCATCACTCCGTGCACCGTTCCGGGACGGATCGTGAGATCGACGCCTTTGAGAGCATGGACACCGGGAAAACTCTTCCGAATGCCGCGCATTTCGAGGATGAATTCGCTCACGATCCCTAACCGCTCCTTCGGACCACCGCGCAGGAAATGGACTGCGCGCTCGATGCGAAAAAATCGCGCCGTCCCCGACCATGGAGCGCGCGGAGATGAGGATCGGCCTAGGCTAACCGCCTCGTCCCGATCTCCCGATCTCCGCGCGCCGCGCCCGGGCGGCCTGAGCGCTCTCGGACTCATTCCGCCGGGACGGATCCTACTTCATGTACGACTTGTAGTTGTCGTAAGTCACCGGCTCGAAGGGAATGGCGACGAACAAAGGCACGCTCTGCTTGTTGATGAGCTTGAGCGCAGTCTGGACGGCGCCTCGACCCTGGGCCCCGCCGTTCTGGAAGACAGTCATGTCGAGCCGCTTGTCGGAAATGAATTTCAAGGCATCGGAGGTCGCGTCGACTCCAGTGACGAGCACCGAGCCTTTCATCTTCTTCTCCTCCAACACGAGAACCGCGCCCAGGGCCATCTCGTCGTTGTTGGCCACTATGGCGTCGATCTTAATCCCGCTGGCCAGCCAGTTCTCGACGACGGTGACGGCGTCGGGCCTCTGGAAATTAGCCGTCTGCTCGCGAACGATCTTGATGTCGGGGTACTTCGCGAGCGCGTCCTTGGTTCCCTGGGTGCGGCCGATCTGCGGCGCCGACCCCATCGTCCCCATGAGGATAGCGACATTTCCCTTGCCGCCCAGCTTCTTGGCCACGAACTCGCCTTCAAGGTTGCCCGCGACCACTTCCGGCGACGCGACGGCGACGATCTTGCCCATGGAGAGCGCGGAATCGTCGGGCTTGCGATTGAAATAAATCAACGGAATGTTTGCGTCGAGGCAGAGCTTGCTTATCCGCGGAGCCAAGGTCTGGTCGATGACGTGGATCAGGATGGCGTCCACGCCCTGCGTGATGAAGTTCTCGATCTGCTTGATCTGCTCGTTGGGATCGCGTTTCCCATCCGCGGCTATGATGTCGATGTTGTTTTTGGTGGCCTCGTCCTTGAGCTGATCAAGGGTATACCGCATGAAGACGTCGTTGAAGTCCTCGATCGTTACGCCGAACTTGAGCTTTCCGGCGCCGAAGGCCATCGGCACCATCATCAATACAGCCAGGAAAATGAAAAGCACCTTCTTCATCGCAACCCCTCCTGAATAGCGAACTTTCGCCCGCAACGCGGGCGTATCAAGCGACCACATCCCGAGCCATCCCCCTTTTGCCTAATCTCGTCCCTCATCGGGTCGATGACCCGGGAGGGAGCATCGCGATTGTCCGGAAGCCAGGACGGGACACCGATTCCTTCCATCGCCTTTCGCCCGCGCCGCTTCATAGCGAGACCACGCTCCGGGCGCGGAAGGACTCGGCTAGCGCATATCCCACCTCGACCGCCCTCGTGCCGTCCCGCGCCGTGACGGGCGGGGCGCGCCCTTCGCGTATGCAATTGACAAATTCCTGAGCCTCTTCGAGAAACCCCTCGGCGAAGCGTTCGTAGAAATCCTTTACGCACTCGATTCTCGCGCCGCCCGAGTCCAGCACCTCGACTCGGCTCTTGGCGGGGGTGATCCCGATCTTCAGTATGCCTTTCGTGCCCGTTATCTCGGAATGCGTATCGTGGCCATGGAAGGCGGTCCTGCTGACGGAGAATACGGCCATCTTGCCGGATCGGAAGCGAGCCAGGGCTACAGTGTTGTCCGCGTCGCCTGCCGTTTTGAACTCGGGGTGAACGAAGCTCCCCCCCAGAGAATAGACGCTTTCGACTTCGTCGTTCAGGAACCAGCGGGCGAGATCGATGTCGTGAATGTTCATATCGAGAAAAATCCCGCCCGAGGTCGGGATGAATTTAACTTGGAATGGGGCGTACTCGTCGAGATCGACGGTTTGGGACCGAACCAGGAAAGGCTCCCCGATCGCGCCTTCGTCGACGAGTCTCTTCGCCTCGGCATAGCTCGGGTCGAATCTCCGGACAAAGCCGATGAGGTACACGAGATCCGGCCGAGAGCTGACGGCGGCCTCCACGGAGAGACATTCATCGACAGTGACGCCCATCGGCTTCTCGCAGAATACGTGGAGCCCACGCTCAAGCGCCGCGATACTCTGCTGCGCGTGACCGGCCGAAGACGTAACCAGATATACGGCGTCGATCCCGCCGCGCTCCAGCATCTCGGCGTACTCGCCGTAGAGCGACTCGATGCCGAGCTCGGTTCGCGCCCATGCGAGTTCTTCCGGAACTATGCTGCAGGCCGCCGCCAGCTTCGCTCCTGCTACCTTGGTGGCCAAGTTGAGGGCATGGCGCTTCCCCAGTCTTCCCAAGCCTGCAATCCCGATCCGAACTTCACCGATCGGCATATTCGCTCCAAGAATCGGAAACTATCGGCAATTATATGCAAACGTTTGCAGATAATAGTTAATTATCTCCCCGATTTCTTATATTGTCAAACTTTTTTGCTAGGATTTCCATGCGGATTGATGAGTGAAAGATCGACTGATCCTCTTGGCTTCCTTCGAGACTCGCAACGGAGCTGCCCAGCCCTCGCCCGCCAAGGGCGGCCCCTTGTTAAGGCCTTTAACCTTCGCTAAAGTCAATTCAGGCGCAGAAATGATTAGTATCAAGGACCTTGCCAAACTCGCCGGGGTTTCTCCCTCCACGATCTCGCGCGCAGTGAACGGCAAAAAATACGTCAAACAGGATATCCGAGAGCACATCCTCAAGCTCGTAAACGAAACGGGTTATGTCCCCGACAATACGGCGCGCTCAATGGTGCTCAAGCGCACCTTCACCGTCGGCATCGTCATCCCGGAAGCCTTCAACATGTTCCAGCGCCAACTCTTCGCCACGATCGAGCATAGCCTGGAGGGCTTAGGCTACCGCACCTCGTTCTTCTTCGTTCAATGGGAGCCGGAGAGCGAGCTCAAGTGCCTAAGGCGGCTTAAGGGGGAAAAGCTCGACGGCATCATCATGATCTACGAGGTCGGCCATCCCGATTTCTACGAATACCTCTCGCGCTCGTCTATTCCCGTCGTATTCTGCACTTTCGAAAGGGATGGTCTCGAATTCCATTCGATTCATACGAACGAAGAAGAAGGGGCGCGGACCGCCACCCGCCACCTCACCGATCTGGGTCATCGCAGGATCGGCCTCCTTTCGGGATCGCACTTCTCTTTCGCGACTCAACGAGCCGTCGGCTACCGTGCCGCGCTCAAGGACGCGGGCATCCCCTTCGACGACAGTATCGTCGAGCGGGCTCCATCCTACAGCGCCGAAGAGGGTCACGAGGGCATGAAGAGCCTCCTTTCGCGCGCGCGCGACCTGACGGCCGTGTTCGCCGAAACAGACGAGCTCGCGATCGGGGCGATCCGCGCCCTCTATGAGGCGGGCCTCGCGGTGCCCCGCGACCTCTCGATAGTGGGCTTCGACGATATCGACATTTGCGCCTTCCTTTCGCCAGGCCTCACGACGGTACGTCAACCCATTCGCGAGATGGGGAGAAGGACGGCGGAGATCATGTCGCGCCTCATCGCCGGGGAGAAAGTCGAGGAGGGCTCGATAATTTTCGGCTCCGAGCTCGTGATCCGCGAATCCACCCGAGCTTTAGCCCCTCCCCGGGCCAAGTCGCGGCCCGGAAGACCGGTAGCGCGGCGCGGCTAAAGGAAAAAGAGAAAGGCAAGCAAGTCCTCGCCGCCTTATCGATCCGTGCCTGGAGCCTTGAACTAACATTCCTGTTCTGCCTTCCCGCGACGACGAGCTGAACCGGATCGGCGACGGCGATCGCGCCCCTCGCGTCCTTCTCCTCCGCTGCCGCGCGATCCGGTTTTATCGCTTGTGCTCTCGAAATATCGCGGATATGATACGCAAAAAGGAGAGGATATGACGCAGGATGAAATCGAGGAAGTCATTCTGAAAGGGAAGGCGACCGATAAGGATACCGGCGAATGGTTCTCGAAATATCATGACAAGAATTACAGCGTCAAAGGACTGAACGAGAACGAGTATACCGACTCTACGGTCAAAGAAGAGATACAGATTTCACGGGGCATCCGCTCGAAATACCTCCTGCTCAATCTCATCGACGTCAATGCCTATATGAACGAAACCGCTCTCCGAGCCCTGCTGCTTTTCTTCGAAGCGGAGCAAAGACAGAGCGCCGCGAGCGAGAAAGTCTATTGGAGCTTCCATTCGAACGCGCTTCGCCACGCGCTCACGCAGCGGGGAATAATAAAGAAGACCGTGCAGGACTTCTCTACGAACGCCTGAAGCGGAGCCTTGCATTTTCGGGGGAATGATTGGACAAGATCCGACTGGGACGCACCGGCCTCATGGTGAGCCGTAGCGGCTTCGGCGCGATACCGATACAAAGGATCGGATTCGAGGAGTCGACGGCGCTGCTCCGGAAGGCCTATGAAGGCGGAATGAATTTCTTCGATACCGCCCACGGCTACACGGACAGCGAGGAGAAGATCGGCCGGGCCCTCTCCTCCGTGCGCGAGAATATCGTCATCGCGACCAAGACTCCCGCGGAGGATTCGAAGGCCCTCTTCGAGGACCTCGAGCTCTCGCTCCTCCGCCTGAAGACCGATTACATCGATATCTATCAGGTCCACAACCCCAAGACGGTGCCCAGGCCGGACGACGGGACGGGGCTCTACGAGGCCCTCGTCGAAGCGAGGCGCAGGGGGCTCGTCCGATTCATCGGAATCACCAACCATCGCCTTCCCGTCGCGCGCGAGGCGGTCGAGTCGGGCCTTTACGACACGCTGCAGTTCCCCTTCAGCTCCCTGTCCTCCGGCGCCGATCTCGAGCTCGTAAAAGCCGCCCGCGAGACGGACGTCGGATTCATCGCCATGAAGGCGCTTTCCGGCGGGCTCATTACGAGCGCGCCATCCGCCTTCGCCTTCATCCGCAGCACCAACTACGTCGTCCCCATCTGGGGGATCCAGAGGCTGTCGGAGCTCGAAGAGTTCCTCGCCCTCGAGAAGGATCCCCCGGCCCTCGACGAAGCCATGCGCGGGATCATCGAGAAGGACCGGGTCGAACTCGGGGGATCCTTCTGCCGAGGCTGCGGATACTGCCTACCCTGCCCGGCGGGAATCGAGATTAGCACCGCGGCGCGCATCTCGTTCCTGATGAGCCGGTCGCGCTTCGAGCCGTTCATCACGCAGGAGTGGCAGAAGAAGATGGAGTCCATAGAGGACTGCAGCGGCTGCGGACACTGCAGGGAATGCTGCCCTTACGAGCTCGATACTCCCCGGCTCCTCAAGGCCCAGCTCGCCGAATACCGTGAGTTCGTCAGGGGGAGGAGCGCCTGAGGGCGCGAGGCTCCAGTGGTCGGGCTCCTTACCGAGCTTGCGAGGTTAAGCGGCCGTACAGATCGCGGCGGAATTCGCCCGAGCGCTCGGGTTCCGCCGATCGGGTGTCGCCTCGCCCTATGACAGCCGTTCGGATTTTCGCAAGCGCGAACTGCAGGCCCTCGTATTTTCCCACCGCGTAGGCCCGCTCATTGCCGGGTCCGGTAATCCGCGCCATTTCGAGGGCGAAGTCCATCTCCTGAACGATGTCGGTATAGGGATCTTCAGATGACTTGTTCCCGTCCACGAAGGCTTCCTTTTAGCGCTTAACCAAGGGTGCAATGATGATGTTTGACACATTATTTGCCGCGGATCGCGGATATGTCAAGTTAAAGCCCGATAAATATCACCGGTGCATCGCTATATCGCGTCTACCCCCGAATACGCCGGGCGCGGAGTTGGAGCCGGCAGCCTAAATTACGATGTACTTGGCGCTGGTCTCGGGCAGAGCATCAAGCTTTGTCACCATGGCCCGGATTTCGGGATCTTCCCCCGCGACTTCCATAAGGACGAGACCCGCGGGAGAGCAGGTATTCTCCGGCATGTCGTGGAGGCCCAAACGAACCTTTATCGCGCAACCGTGCTCGGTAAGGATACGCTGCATGTCTTGCGCCACGCCTTCGCGGTTCCCTACTTTTACCGCCACGATTTTGTAATCCATGTCAGCCTCCTCGCCGCACGTGCAGTCTATCACGCGAAACCAGGCAGTCAAGCCCCGCGCGAGGCCTCAGGCCGGAAAGACCACCCTCGCGACGACGCCATGCGCGGATTCGGGTCGATATTCGCCGCCGAGCTGCACGGCCAGGCTCTTGACGAGGCTGATGCCGATCGATTTGCGTTTCCCCTTCGCGAGATCCGTACCCGAAGCGCCGATGCCGTCATCGGTGACCGCCAGCGACACCATGCCGCCCTCGATGCGGACCATGCTGACCTCGACCGTTCCTGAACGGCCGTTCGGGAAAGCGTGCTTGAGAGCGTTGGCGACGAGCTCGTTGATGAGAAGGCCGCAGGGAACCGCCTTGTCGAGCGGCAGGCGGATATCCTCGACGGACAGGACGAGCCTCACACGATGCGGGTCGACCGCGTAAGTCTCGATCAAGTGAGCGCATAGGTAGCTCACGTATGAGGAGAATCCCACGGAAGCGAAGTTGTCGGATTGGTATAGAATCTCGTGTACGAAGGACATTGCCCTGACGCGGGCTTCCGTGTCGACGAGCAGGCGGCCCGTCGGCGAGGAACCGCCCTCCTCGTCGCGCTGGAGGTTTATGAGACTGCACACGATCTGCAGGTTGTTCTTCACGCGGTGGTGCACTTCCTGAAGCAGGACTTCCTTCTCGAGCAGATTCTCCTGCAGCTTTGACTCGGCTTCCTTGCGCTCGGTGATGTCCTTGATCACGCCGTCGTAGGACAGGAGTCTCCCGGAAGAATCCTTGCGCAGGATGATCGTGTCGCACACCCAGCGCGCCGCTCCGTCCTTCCGGATGATGCGATGCTCGAAGGGCGGACTTTCTTCCCCCGCCAGAATGCGCCGCACGCGCTCCTGGACCGGTTCGCGGTCCTCCGGCGCGATCATGCGGACCCATAGATAGGGATCGGCGTCGAACTCCTGCGGCGCGTAACCGGTCACCGTCGCGCAGCCCGGCCCTTGGATCGTCTCGACGGCGCGGCCGTCGACGACGCGCACCCGGTACTGGTAGTCAGTGAGACTCTCGGTGATGCTGCGGTATCGGAGCTCGCTTTCCTTCAGCATCTCCTCCGCGCGCTTGAGTTCCGTTATGTCGCGGATGATTCCCCGATAGGAAATCGTGACGCCCCGCGCGTCCTTTACGGCGGTCAGGGCGCAGTAAGTCGTCATGAGGTCGCCCTTCTTCGTCTTCAGTGTTCCTTCGTATTCGGCCGTGCCCCTATCGTCGATCATGGCCTGTATCCGCTTCCTGTCCGGAGAAGAGGCGAAGAGATCCTGCGCCAGGTCGAGGCGCGATACTTCCCCCGATGCGTCATAGCCGAAGAGGCGGATGCCCGTCTTGTTCATATCGAGGATCTCCCAATCGGGAGACATGATGAATAGGCCGTCGAAGGACTCTTCGAAAAGAGTCCGGTATTTCTCCTCGCTCCGGTTCAGCTCCTCGGCTATGCGGTCCCGCTCGCGAAGCGCGCGCAGGACGACGATCCCGAAGGCCATATCGCCGGCCAGCTCCTCCAGGAGCCTAACCTCCTCCGGCGTGAAGGCCCTGGGCTCCGTGGAGTAGATGCAGAGGACCCCGAAGCTGGCGGCGCCATCGTCCTTAAGAGGCAGGGCGATGCTCGAGCGATAGCCCCGCCGCAGAGCGCCATCCCGCCAAGGGGCGGCCTCGGGATCGGTGGCGAAATCCTGGATGAAGGCGGTTTCCCCGTTCCGGATGGCCTTGCCCGCGGGGCCGCGGCCGCGCTCAGTGTCGGCCCAGGTCAGCTCGGCCCGCCCGAGGTAGCCTTCTTCGACCCCGGACCAGGCGACGGGGCGTATATTCCTCGCCTCGTCGTCCACGGCGTAGCCGACCCATGCCATGCGGTAACCCGCGTCGTCGCAGGTGATGCGGCAGATGTCGTCGAGGAGCTTCAGCTCGTCCTCCGCCCGCACCATTGCCTGGTTGCACTTGCTGACGGCCCGCAGCTCGCGGTTCAGGCGGCGCAGCGCCTCCTCCGCCCGATTGCGCTCAGTGATATCTATATAGCTGGCTCGAACCAATCGATGTCTGTCGGAGGGCAATCTGGTAAGGCGCGTCTCGCAGGCCAGTCGGACGCCGTCCGCGCGGAGGACCGGCAGCTCGAATTCGAGGCTTTCCCCTCTTAGGGCCCGCTCCGCATGATCGGAAAAGGCATCCTCATCCCGCCGACCGGATCCTCCCATCCCGTTGAAGAGCCGCTGCGGATCGGACCGCAGCAGTTCCTCGCGGCTGCGGCCGAACAGTTTCTCCGCGCTGGTATTGGCGTCTACCAGCCTTCTCAGATCGGCATCGTAAACGATGATCGCGTCCGGCGCCTGTTCGATGAGCGCCCGAAAGCGCGCTTCGCTCTCGACCAGGACGCGACGCGCATCCTCGAAGTACACAAGGATCATCCCGACGCAGACGAGGAGCGCGAGGAGAGCGCTGATCCAGCGGCCTGCCAAGTCCCAGGTGCCCGAAAGCCAGAAGAACCCGAGTTTATGGATTCCCCATAATATGAAGGTTCCTCCGACAGCCAATTTCCCGACTCCGCGGATGCGACGGCTGCGGATGAAGACGAGCCCCGTCAAAATCTGCATGCCGCCGGCGAGCAGGTGAGCCAGGCCACCGGTAAGGATCATCGATGTTCCCAAGGCATTAGCCGCGATGCCTGCCGCGGAGACGCCGAGCCACAGGGGTCGAAGCAGGCGCGGCTGGCGATAATTCGCGAAGGAGCACCCGCCTTCGAGCAGGAAGACGGCCGACCAGAGCTCGCAGACGTCGGCCAGCGTCCGGCTGATGCCCGACGTGTCCACTGCCGTCGCGATCAGCAAGAACGCGTAGCGCAGCGCGTAGGAGACCCAACCGTAGATCGAGAGCTTGAGGAAGCGGTCCGGTTCCAGGTGGTATAAGTCGACGAAGAGCAAGGCAACGCAGGAAGTGGCGAGCCAGACACATACGTAGGTCAATAATGCTGACATTGGCAACTCCCTGGCCGCGGCTTACCGCTTTTTGAGATGCGAAGCTCCCTTAATTGTAGTATTTCAAATTAGCCTTTGAAAGGCGCCAAAAATCACCTCACGATCGAGGGGTCTCAATCCCGCTTCCCCGAAGGGATCTCGGTCAGTATATTCGTCCCAAGGGGGCAACCAAGCCATGAATCGTCCGTTATTGGTGATTTTCCTGGCGGGTTTCGGCGCGGTCGGGCTGTTCGGATCGGGGTCGTATTCGCAGCCGAGCGATACGAGCGGTCCCCAAAGCGCCGGTACGCCCAAGACTGCCGCCGATTTCTATGCCGTCGGCTTCAAGGCTTCCGCCGCCAAGGACTATAGCGACGCGATAAGCGATTTCACGTCCGCCATCTCGATCAAGGCGGATTACGCCGAAGCCTATAATATGTTGGGTTATTGCATGAGGATGACGGGGAAGGTCCAGGACTCGATGAAGAACTACCAGAAGGCCTTGGAGCTGAAACCCAATTTCCCAGAGGCTCGGGAATATTACGGCGAGGCCTTTCTTATGGACAACAATCTAGGCGGGGCGGTCGCGCAGTACATTATCATCCAGAAGACGAACCAAAAGCAGGCTGCGATACTGCTCGCCAGCATCGCCGATTACCTGAAAGACCATCCGGCGCCGTAATGCCGCGCCGATGGCCCCGGCTTCTCGCGGGGATGGCGGTCGTCCTGTGGGTGTCTGCATGCTCTCCCACGGCCCAAGAGCTCGGCTCCAGGCTGATCGGGACTTGGGAATTCCAAGCCGACGGAATGAATTGGAAGTGGGCATTCAACCGAGACGGTTCCGTATCATGGAAGATCCTGGGGCAGACCGATATGGGCGGGAAGAGCGTCGACATAGCGGGGGACGGCAGCTACAGCTTCGATGGCGCCGTCTTGCTCCTGAGACTCAATAAATTCGCGGGAGTGCCCGGCATGTGGCGTTCCCAAGAGGCGGCTCCCGGATTCGACCCTACGACGAAAGTAAAGGTTCGCTTCGCGGGGAAGGACGCGATGAACTGGTCATTTTCCACCGAGGCGCTAGGGGCGCAGGATTTCAAAGTATCGAGAAACGACTAAGACCCGGAGGAATCGGCGCTCTCCGACACGACCGCGGCGTGATGGACGGGAAAATTCACGGAACTCGCGATGAAGCAGAGGCTGTGGGCCTTCTCGTGCAGGTCCATCGCGAGAGCCTTCTTGCCCTCTCCCGCGATCTCCACCTTCGGGCGGAGCGTGACCGACTCGAAGCGACCCCCGCCGTCGGGGCTAGTCTTCATAACGCCCGACGCGTCATCCGCATAGCTCAGGACGGAGATACCGTTGCGCGCGCAGAGCGCAAGATAGGTCAGCATGTGACAGGAGCTGAGGGACACAATCAGAAGATCCTCGGGGTTGTACCGGTCTCGCTCTCCGCGGAAGGCTGGATCCGCCGTTCCGACGAGATCGGGCTTGCCGGCCACCCGGACGCGCCACTGCCGGCCGTAGCCTTGATAGCTGGCGGTGCCTTCGCCCAGGTTGCCTTCCCAGACCGGCGGGACGCGTATTCGTGCGTTGCGTTCATGCTACCAAGATAATGAAGAAGTCGGAATCGGGCGACCGGGACTCAGGCCGGACCGCGGTCCCGGCAGTACCTCCAAACGGCCTCTTCCACGGTAGGGAGGTCTCCGAAAAACTCCTTTGGGGTTCCAGGGTCGCGGCAGACATAGGCTCCGCTCCCGACCCACTTTCCACATTATTCCTTTCATCTGGCCCTGGCCGCGGCGTCCAAGGGCACAAAATAGACATAGTCCCGGAACTCCAGGTTCTGATTCCTGTCGAAATACGGATGGCCTTCGTTGGCGTTCGAGTGGCAGGTGACGCAGTAGTTGCCCATGAATACCTGTTCCTTTCCGTCGGGCAGGTCCCGCGTGAGCCAGAGCCAGCCGCCCTGCGAGCGAGGGTCCTTGGGAGCCTTCACCATTATCGTAAGCTGGATCGGGCCCTCGCCGGGGGCAGGCTTGGGCCTAGCATAGACTTCCTTGACGATCACCGTACCCTCGGGGAAGTCCCAATGGAGCTTCCCCCCGACGAGGGTCGGCGCGACGGAAAAGCCGATCGCGTTCATCCGGGGAACGCGGAGGCGGTCCATGTGACCGGGAATGGGATAGTCGAGCACGGTATCGGTCGTCTTCCTCCACGTGGGATAGTCCGGAGTCGCGTACACCCTCTCCTCTTTCTTCGCGCAGGCCCCGAAGAGGACTGCGAGCGCGATCAAGACAAGACATCCGCGCTTCACGACTTCCTCCCGGATTCCGCCCGCAGGAACCAGACCTTCTGCGGCTCTACCTTCCCCTTGAGCTTCGCGCTGTAGGGGCCCGCGAAGGAGAACTCGGGCACCGCCGCGTTCCGCATCGTCGTACTGACGAGGATTTGCCCGCCCTTCGCCAAGGAACAAAGTCGGCTGGCCGTGTTGACCGGATCGCCGATCATCGTGAAGTCCGCCCTTCTCGCGGAGCCCACCATTCCGTGAATGACCATCCCGTCGGTAATGCCGATCCCCACGTTGAGATTGTCGAATTCCTCCGCCTTGCTCGCGCAGAGCCCGACGATGGCGAGGGCCGCCCGGCACGAGCGGCGCGCCCCATCGTCGCCCGTAAAGACGGCGAAGACCTCGTCGCCGACGAATTTGTCGATATCCCCCCCGCACTCGTGGATGATGCGGGACTGCTCGTCCAGGATGCGGTTCAGCACCACGACTACCTGCTCGGGGCCGTGCTTCTCCGTATAGGACGTGAAGCCGCGCACGTCGGTGAAGAAGAGGATGCGCTTGACTCTCCGGGGCTCCTGCCCCGCCCGCAGGGAGCCGATCGTCCCCGCCGAGACGTACTTGGTGAGCTCGAAGCGCTCGTGGAGCCCCTCGACCATCGTGTTGACCGTGCGGGCGAGGTTGCCTATCTCGTCCCTAGTCCGCAGATTAACCCTTCCCTCGAAATGGCCGGCGGTGACGTCCATGCAGAGCTTGCCTATGGACTGGACTGGATCGAGGACGACGTTGCGCAGGAAGGAACCTATCACCAGGGCGAGGAGGCCCACGACGATCACGAAGCCCGCGCCCGTCCCCGCGAGCGCGAGGCTCGTCGTCCGCACGTCGTCGGAGATGTCGGTGCGGATATCTATCACTCCCCGGACCGTATGGTCGGCCCCATGGCAGACGGTGCATTTGGGCAGATTGATGAGGGGCCTATACGCGTGGAAGAAGGCCCTCCCGCCGACGTCGTCGCGAAAGAACAACTCGTTCGGCGGAGTCTGGGCCGACTCCATGAAGCGCTTGGGCGGCGTGGCCGGGGCCGAGACGGGTCGATCCTGGGGCTGGAATCTCCGCATGTTGAGATTCGCGTTGACCGTCTCTATCGTCTTGTTGTCCGAGAAAGCGAGGGTGCCGTCGCGGCGATAGAGCGAGATGAAGGTCCCCGGCGTGCGAATCGAGACGTTAGCCAGCGTAGTGACGGCGAGGGGCGCCTGGCCCGGGATCATCACGCTCTCGATAGCGGTAAAGAGGATGTTGGCGTTCTCGAAGACGCCCTGCTGGGTCTTTCGGTTGTAGGCGGAGATCAGTGATGTAGCCAAGGCGCCGAGCGCCGCGCCGATGCCGACGGCCAGAGCGATGACGATTATCAGATTGATCTTGACGGTGAGAGACAGGGCTCGGCGGTTTCCCACGGCGCAATACTAAATCGGCCATAACCGGAAAGCAATAGCTAATAGCATTCGTGAGTGAATTAGACGAATTTGACTTTGCCGCGAGTATTTTCAGCCTGAAAAATCCTCCATTGCAAATTGCAAGCCATCATCCGCCAAGGGTCGGCGGATATTAAGACCGAAGCGGCCGGTCTTTCCGGCTCTTGACAGCGAGAACGATGAATATATGATAATCTCAATGAAGCCAAACACGAGAGTCGCCATTGCGGTCATCGCTGCGGCCATAGCCCTCGAACTATCCATGGCCGGATGTCCCTCGAGGAAGGAGGCGTCCGCGTCCGATGCGCCGGCGTCCAATGTCTCCGCCTCCCCGACGCGAGGCAAGATCGTATACCTCGAGGGTGAGGTGAAGATCGACGGCTCGGCGGCTGAAATCGGCCAGCAGCTCGGAGCCAAGGCGCGCATCGAGACGGGGCCCAACGCCAGCTGCGAGATAGTCTTCGACGAGAAGAACGCCCTGCGCGTGAGCCAGAACGCCGTAGCATCACTGGATTTCTCCGGTATCGTCAAGGAAGTCTCGCTCAAGAAGGGCGGACTCAGCTCGGTGCTCAGGAAGCTTGGCCAGGTTGCCGGGCAGGACAGCTTCCGCGTCGTGAGCGATACGGCGGTCGCCGCCGTCCGCGGCACTTGCTTCTGCGTCTGGGTAGACGAGAAATCCACCTACGTGTGCGCCTGCAACGGGTCGGTCAGGACGATCGACGCCAAGGGGAGCAACGAGCTCATGATAAGCGCCGCCCACCACGACGCGCGAAACTACGTGAAGGACGGCTCCGCCATACACATCGCCGTCGCCGGGATCGAGCACCACAGTGACGCCAGCATGGAGTCCCTGGCGGCGAGGATCGGGGAGAAGATCGATTGGACTAAGAAGGATTAGCCGGGATTTTCATGCCGAGCCCGATCTATAAGCGCAGGCTACGAGGCCGAGCGAGAGGGCCGCGATAGGCTGGCGATCCGGCAGCTGATGTGATCGTCGCGCCGCAGATCCCGAGCGGCAAAATGCGATCGACAATCACTCTTAAACCGTGCTTCCGGCCATTATCCCTATAGTATTTCTCCATCCTGCTCAAGGGTTCCAAGTTTGTGCTGACTCCTTGCCCATAATTCACTAATTTAGTAATAAATCAACATCGTGGGAGGGTTACAATGCGCCTTCGCCGGTTTCCAATCGCCCTTACCCTCATCCTGACAGTCATATCCGCTTCGACCGTCATCGCCCAGGACAAAAAAGTGGCGCTCGTCATCGGAAATTCAGCTTATCGAAAAGTACAAACCTTATCGAATCCAGTTAACGACGCAAAAGATGTGGCAGCCTCCCTGAAACGGATCGGGTTCACGGTATTGGAGCAAACGGATCTCGACCGAAAAGCCATGCGCGGTTTAATCGAGGATTTCAACAAGGCCATTCAAGGGGCCGATATCGCCCTCTTCTATTATTCGGGGCATGGCGTGCAATTCGATAACGAGAATTATCTCGTGCCTGTCGATGCCGAGGTTACGGTTAAAGACGATGTTCCCGACGAATGCATAACCCTTTCCCGAATTACCGGACGAATGATGGAAGCGGGAGCGAAGACGAATGTCATTTTCCTCGACGCCTGTCGCGATAATCCCTTCAAGGCGGTGTCTCGAGGCATCGATCGCGGCCTCACCGTAGTGCAGCAAAGGCCGCCCGAGAGCATCATCGTCTATGCGACCGCCGAGAATATGAAGGCTGAGGATGGCAGCGGGAAAAACGGAACCTTCACGGCGGCGCTGCTGAAGAACATAGAGCGTCCCGAGTCGCTCACCGACATCCTCCTCGACGTGAAAGCGGAAGTCCGCAGGGAAACGAACGGCCAGCAACAGCCCGCGGAGTATGATAACATGACCCAGCATGTCTATTTAGCCGGCGAAAGAGCGGCCACGACGCCCGCATCGACACCGCCACCTGTTGCCGTCCCGACACTTAGCGTGACTCGGGTATACGGTAGTCTATCGGTAACGACCCTGACGGACGGAACTTTATACGTGGACGGCCAGGATATCGGAGCTATCCAGGCGGGGGAGAACGCAAAAGTAGACTCAGTGGAGATCGGCAGACGAAGCCTCCAACTGCGCTACGCCGATGGCCAAGTGGAAAGTCGGGATACAAATGTAAAGGAGGGACGGGCCTCAAGTGTTTCATTCACCTATAAAAAAACCGCTCCGACCTACAAGATCGGCGATACAGGTCCGGCCGGCGGTATTGTCTTCTTCGACAAGGGCCGGTATTCAGACGGCTGGCGCTACCTCGAAGCCGCCCCGACCGACCAGAGCGACGGCATCCGATGGTATAATGGCAGTTACATCAATGTCAGGACCGGCACCGATATCGGAACGGGCAAGGCCAACACCGATGCCATCATCGCCGCGCAGGGGGAAGGGGACTATGCGGCCAACCTTCGCAGTAATCTAGTGATCAACGGCTATTCCGATTGGTTTCTGCCTTCCCGGGGCGAATGCGAGGCAATGTTGCAAAACATGGAAAAGGCGGGCCGAGGCGGATTGAGCAATAATGCTTACTGGTCATCGACGCAATACGATGACAATCATAACTTCATGGGAGCGTTCGGCTATATGTTTTCCGAGAACCGCGATTTTATAGGGAACAAGGACGGCCCCTTTTCAGTCCGCATGTGTCGGGCTTTTTAGCCGTTTTTCAACTCGCTCGCTCGGATCGCCGGGAAGATCGCCGTATGCGGGTTATTTCCCAAGGCGGCGCAATCGCTTGAACGCCGACTTCAGCCGCTCTTGCGCGCGCCCGCCGTAGGGCGGATAGAAGTACGAGACAACGGAGATCGGCCCCTGGGCCAGCACGTTCCGCTCGTGCGAGAAGGTCTTGAAGCCGAAGAATCCGTGGTAATTGCCCGTGCCGCTCATGCCGATTCCGCCGAAGGGCAGGTTCGGGTTCCCGACCTGGATTATCAAGTCGTTGATGCAGGCGCTGCCCGAGGTCGTGCGCGAGATCAGCTCTTCGGCGGCTCGGCGGCCGCGCGAAAAGACGTACAGGGCGAGCGGTTTGGGTCTCGCGCGGATGTAGTCGACGACTTCTTCCGGAGAGTCGTACGCGATGACGGGAAGGATGGGTCCGAAGATCTCCTGACCCATGATCGCCATGTCGGCGGCGACCCCTGTAAGAAGGGTAGGCGCGGCGTAGCGCTCCCCTATATCGAAGCGGGCTCCGAACTCCGCCACCGCGCCTCTAGCCACCGCGTCCTTCACGAGCCCTTCCAGGCGCTCGCAGGCTCTTCGGTCGACGATACGCGCGAGGTTCGGCGAGGTGCGGCGTTCATCCTCGGTCCTGCCGTAGAAGGACTCGACGGCGCTCCGGGCGGCGCGGGCGAACTCGCCGACCGCCGCCGCGGGGCAGAAGAGGTAGTCGGGAGCGATGCAGGTCTGCCCGGCGTTGAGGCCCTTCCCCCACATGATCCTACGGGCGGCCTCCCCGATGTCCGCGCCGTCGAGGAGGACCGTCGGCGATTTGCCGCCGAGCTCGAGCGTGAGGCCCGCGTGGACCCTCGCCGCCGCCTCGCCGACCCGAGCGCCGACCGTCGGGCTCCCCGTGAAGAACATGTGATCGAAGGGGAGCTCCAGGAGGAGCTCCCCGAGGGTCGCGCCAGCGCCCTCGACGACGGCGATTTCGTCCGCCGGAAAGATCCCGTCGAGCAGGGAGGCGATGAACGCGGAGGTCCGCGGTGTCTTGTTTGAGGGCTTGGCGATGACGCAATTGCCCGCCGCGATGGCCGCGACGAGGGGAGCGACGAGGAGATGGAAGGGATAGTTCCACGGGGACATGATGAGGACTCTGCCCTTCGGCTCGTAGCGGACCCGACTCCTAGACAGTGGCAGGGCGATGGCGCCTCCCACCCTCCTGTCGCGCATCCAGGATCCCAGCCTCTTTCTCGCGAAATCTATCTCTTCGACGGACGTTATCACCTCGCTTAGCCATGTCTCAGTCTCGGGTTTCCGGAAATCGTCCCGGACGGCGGAAAACAGCTCGTCCTGGCGACGCAGAATGGCTCCGCGGAGCCGCTCGAGCTTGGCAACCCGCTCGGCCGAGCTCGTCGATGCGACTTTCCAGCGGTTGGCGCCCTGGCGGTCGAAAATGGCGCCCAACTCGTCCTTATTCCCTATCTTCATGGCGCCGACCTCCCTAAGCCCGACATGGCCCCATTGTACTGCGATCGGTCCAAGCGTCAAGCCGGCTCCCCTAGGAAGCTCTTCCGCATTCGCCCGTCTCAATTCTCCGTCTCGTATCCCCATCGATCAGCTCGAGCCTAATGGCGCCGGAGAGTCCTTCGGTCGCCGCTAAGGTCGAAGGCGCGGAGGGTGCATCTCATACGGACGAGACAACAGGCCGCCGCGATTCGAGCGTCCTTCGGGAAGGGGCAAGGCGGCTCGGAAACCTCGTGAAAGAGCCATATTTGCCCATAAAATGGACTAGAAATCTCGAGCCATCCGGGGAACGGGATGCGCGATCCGTGCGGAGGGAAGGATGCGAAAAAGAAACTCGTTCATGCATCCGGATACTTTCAATTCAAGGAAAAGCACTTTCACGATAGTTCCGAGATCCTCGTCCGGTCGGAGAACTATTATATGAATGGATCGACAGCGCCGGCGACTTCCCCATTGAAGCCGCTGGGAGACTACCCGGTCAATCGTAGGTTACTATATCCCGTACCGCTAGAAGACCCTTCACCTTCTAGCCATCGGGGCGCGGGAGGGATGAGGAGTGCGTCCGCCGGAGAGCAACGACGAGCTCATCGAGCTCGTGAAGCTTCGAGCCGAATCCTTCCTCGGAGGGGGCAATCGGGATAGGCGGGTGCTGACTGCGCTGCGCGCCCTGGATCGCGCGGCCTTCCTCCCCCCAGACTCGCGATGGGCCGCCTACCTCGACGAGCCAACGGCCATCGGGCTGGGACAAACCTGCTCCCAACCTTCGATGGTCGCCATCATGCTCGACCGGCTGCGCCTCTTCCCCGGCGCCCGCGTCCTGGAAGTAGGGGCGGGCTGCGGCTACGCCGCGGCCGCCCTCGCCATCCTATGCTCTCCGGGCGGGTCGGTGATCTCGGCCGAGATCCTGCCCGAGCTGGCTGCCGCGGCCCATGCCAACTGCGTCGTCGCCTTGGCGACCGTGCCATGCTCGTTGGAGATACTGGCGATCGACGGCTCGGCCGGGCTGCCTGATCGAGCGCCTTTCGACCGCATCCTCCTCTCGGCCGGAGTGCGCCGTCGCTCCTTCCGGGAGGAGCCGCTGTCGGCGCAGCTCGCCGAGGGCGGGATCCTGATCTACCCGGAGACCAGGGGAAAGCTATACCGCGTAACGCGCCGATCGGATCGCCTAGTCCGCGAAAGCTGGGACGGCGTCGCCTTCGTGAGCCTCAGGGGCGGCAACGCCTGACGCCCGTCGTCGGAGATATCGAGCCTGGCGACCCTTTTCGCGCTTCGCGGTCCCGCACGGCGTCCGCCATGTTCCCGGATATCCCGATCCAGGCTCACTTCAGCGAGAACGAGCCCGCTTCGTCGAAATCGAGGGGTACCGGATCCTTCCTGATTTCATCCGGCAGCTTGATGAGGGCCTTGCCTTTGACTTCGAATGTCCCTTCCCGCGCGGAGAACAGGCTTCGAACTTCGCGAGATAGCTTCGCGGAGCTGAAGACGTTGTCGATAGTGACGCGGCTTCCGTCGGGCTCCTTCACGATCTCCGCGCTCTCCCCAAGAACGAGACTTTCGCCGTTCACCGAGACCGCGTAACCCAGCTTGTCGAAGGAAAGCGGGCCCTTGGCCTCGTTCCTGATCCCGATCGCGAAGCGTACAGTGAGCGGAACATCCAGATCGGCAGGGTCGATCACCGGCGCGGGAGCCGCCCTGCCCTCCAGCACGTCCTTGAAGACGCCGAGCGCCCTGTCGGGATCCGCCTTCCTTCCCGATCGGGCGATCGCCTCGGCTATCTGCTCGCGGGAGGGCGGGAGTACGCTGAAATCCAGGAGGGCGACCTGCGGCTTTATGGCGGGAATCTTCCTGGTAAGACTGTACGTGAAGGTGATCGAATCCGGCAGGCCGATCATCTTCGGGAGCGGGATCACGAGGGTACCGTCGATCACGGTAGTGAGCCAGTCCCGAGACGTATAGTCCGCGACGAGCTTGATGATGCCCTCGTATGCCAGGGTAACGGTGAACTCGTTCGTTTTTTCGCCGTTCGCCGGGACGGTGAAGCCGCCCTGACTGGAAGCGGTGAACACCTTAGCGCCCTCCACGGTGAAGGCCAGCGTCATGCCCCCGAATGACAGCGCCACCGGATAGGGATTCTTGACCGCCAGGTCGACGAGGAAGGTTACATCGCGGAGGCTGATGGCCTGCAGCTGGAAATTCGTGATCTCGGCAGTCGGCTTGGGAAGATTGGCGGGGACGGGAAGACCGGCCGGTTTCGGGAGATCGAAGGCCCAAAACGGCGCCGATAGGGCGCAGAGGGTCAGAGCCAGAGCGATTCGCTTAGTCATTGAGCCGCATCCTTTCCGTCTTACGGGCTTCAGGCCCGAGCCTAGCCTCCAGCGAGAAGTCGCGAGAAAAAGGTCAGTACTCGGGCGAAGGAGTCCCTCGTCGCCCCTACATTGTAGCCTCCCCGCGAGTCGTTGAAGAAGGAGTGCCCGGCGCCGGCATAGAGATGGTATTCGAAGGGCTTGCCGACCTGCTTCATGCCCTGCTCGAAGACGGGAATGCCGGCGTTGATCCGGGCGTCGGTCGCGCCGTAGAAGGCGCAGACGGGACAGCCGATCCGAGCGAGCTTCTCCGGAGGGGGCGTCGCGCCGTAGAACACCGCCGCCCCGGACAATTCGGGCTCCTCGCAGGCGAGGAGGGCGGACAATCCTCCGCCCATGCAGAAGCCGACGCAGGCGATCGGCTGCCCTTTCGTCTCCGGCCGATCGTCGCGAAGATGGCGCACGGCCTCCCTGAGGGGAGCGGCGAAGCCCGCAAGCCGTCCCGGCGAGCCGAAAATAGCGCCGTAGGTCTCGCCGACGCGCGAGCGCGCCGCTTCCGGGAGCTTACCCAGCTCGGCTTCGCGGGCTGCCTGGTCGGCCCAGACTGCGGCCGGGAGACTCGACATGAAGGCCTGGAACTCGCCGATCCGCTCGCGTGTCAGCGGGGCCGTCCTCCGTCCGTCCTCCGAGTAGAGGTCGGGGGCCAGGGCCGCATAGCCTGACGCGGCGAATCTCCTCGTCACGTCCTCGATGTGATCGTCGACGCCCCAGGCTTCCTGGATGACCAGGATCGAGGGAATGGGCAGGGCCGCCAGCTCGGGCCTCGCGAAATAGCCGCTTCGGTTGCCGTACCGGATCCATTCGGTCTTGATACCCATGCATTTTCCTTTCCCGCTCCGGGTCGTATCGGTTATATTGAGGTAACTAAGATTCCCATGGTTATAAGACTACCCTCCGATGGCGACCCGGACGGCACCGTCGTCGAGAGTTCGGCGAGCGGAGGAACGAACATGGGGCCGTCCGGGGAGCGATTCCCGAGCGTCGGCGCAGCTTCGGGACGGTCGGATTTGAACCGACGATCTTCAGCTCCCAAAGCTGACGCCTTAGCCTCTAGGCTACGTCCCGATTTTCGGGTCCACGGTATTCCGCGGCCGGCGCCTTTGTCAAGATCGCCCTGATTTCATGTTGACACCCCAGGTCGGCAGTTTATAATACTTCGGTTTACCTTGCTTCATAGGTACACGCGCATTGCACCACAACTAAGGAGCGTTTATGGCGTATTCGACGGACCACATCCGGAACGTGGCTTTAGCGGGCCACGGCGGCACGGGCAAGACCACTCTGCTCGAGCATCTCCTGTTCCAGGGCGGAGCCATAGCCAAGCCGGAGACGATCGAATCGGGAAAGACGACGAGCGACTACGGCGAGGACGAGATAGCGCGGAAGATCTCGATCCACGCTTCGCTCACCCACGCCTCGTACAAGGACATCAAGATAAATTTCATGGACACTCCCGGATCGTCGGACTTCGTCGGCGACGTCATCCTCGCATTCCGAGCCTGCGAGTCCGCCATAGTGACGATCGACGCCAAGAGCGGTGTTCAGATCGAGACGATCAAGCTCTGGCGGCACCTTGAAGGAAGCGGGAAGCCGAGGGTCGTATTCGCGTCCAAGCTGGACGAGGAGAGGGCCTCCTTTCAACGCGCCCTCGACGACGTGAAGGACAAGTTCAAGACCGCCCCCGTCGCCGTCACGATCCCGATGGGCGAGGGCGGCTCGTTCAAGGGCGTCGTGGACGTCCTCAACGGAGTAGCCTACGCCGTGCCCGCGTCTCACGACCAGAAGGAGGTCGGCGCGCCCGTGCCCGCCGACATGGCCGCCGCGGTGGCCGAGAGCAGGGCCAAGCTGTTCGAGGCCGCCGCCGAGGGAGACGACGAGCTCATGGAGAAATACCTGGGCGAGGGTGAGCTCTCCCAGGAAGAGACGCTTCGAGGCCTCAAGGAGGCCTTCGCCGCCGGGAGGATAGTCCCCGCCTTCGCTGGATCGGGGTCGCGCAACGCGGGCACCGCTGCCCTCCTCGACTTCATCGCCTCCCTCGCGCCGAGCCCGACGCAGCTTGCGCCCGAGCGAGTACGGGATCCCGACGGCAACGACGTTGAGGTGGCCGTCGACGCTTCCAAGCCCGCCGCCGCCTTCGTCGTAAAGACACAGATCGACCAATTCTCCGGAAGGCTTTCGTACGTCAAGGTATTCACCGGCAAGATGGCGCCCGACCTGGAGATCGTCAACGTCCGCGACGGCCGCAGGGAAAAGCTGGGCAAGCTCTACACCCTCCAGGGCAAGAGGCTCGAGGAGGTCCGCGAGCTGGTGGCCGGCGACATCGGCATCATTGCGAAGGCAGTTGATTTCAAGACCAACGATACCATCTCGGCCTACGACAAGCCCTTTGCCTTCGCCAAGCTGCGCCTCCCGACCCCGGTTCACACGCTCGCCATCTCCGCGGCGAACAAGAAAGAGGAAGACAAGCTCAACGAGAACCTCCTGAAGGCGACGGAAGAGGATCTCACCTTTCAGGTCCATTTCAATTCCGAGACGAAGGAGACCGTGATCTCGGGGATGGGGGAGCTCCAGATCAACATGATCCTCGAGAAGATCAGGAACGCGACCAAGATCCAGGCCGAGACGAGGATGCCCCGCGTGGCCTATCGCGAGACGATCACCAAGAAGGCGAGCGCCGAATACACGCATAAGAAGCAGACGGGCGGCCATGGACAGTACGCGCGGGTGGTCTTCGACGTCGATCCGATCGAGCGAGGCGCGGGCTACCAGTTCGAGAACAAGCTGTTCGGCCAGTCCGTCTCGAAGGGCTTCATCCCCGGCATAGAGAAGGGCATCCATCAGGCAATGGAGATGGGCGTAGTGGCGGGCTATCCCGTCGTCGACGTCAAGACCGCGATAACCGACGGAAAGGAGCATCCGGTCGACTCGTCGGAGATGGCCTTCAAGCTCGCATCCCGCGGGGCGTTCCGCGAGGCGACCCGCAACGCCAACCCCGTCCTCCTCGAGCCTATCATGAACCTGAAGGTATTCGTCGAGGAAAAGAACCTCGGGGACGTGATGTCCGACCTCTCGGGAAGGCGCGGCCGCATTTCCGGGCAGAATCCCCTGGGAGGGGGTATCGTCGAGGTCGACGCGCAGGCGCCCCAGGCCGAGCTTCTGCGCTACGCCATAGATCTCCGCTCGATGACCAGCGGCACGGCTTCCTTCGAGGTTGACTTCGACCATTACGCCCCGATCACCGGCAAGATCGCCGAAGACGTGGTCAAGGCGGCGACGGCCTTCAAGGTCCACGAGGAAGAGGAGGACTAGCCCTCGAATCGCCCGCCGGACCCCACTTCAGAACAGGATGGCCTCGGTCGGGGCTGGGGACTCGATCGCCGCCTCCCAGAGCTCGCGCTCCCTTTTTTCGATGATTTCCGTCTTCTTGTCCTTGATGAAGCGGCGAAAGACGCTATAGCTGTTGGAATGGAAATGAATTACGCGGCCATGGACGCCGCCGAGGTCTTCGGAGATTATGGGGATCTTCTCCGCCGACAGATAGTCGCGGATGAATCGCTGGTTCACTTCGTGTACGCACATGAAGTTGTCGTCACAGCCGAAGCCTAGGACCGAGGCCCCGCCGAAAACCTTGGCGCGGATCCTCGTCCGCAACGCGCCGAGCTTCGTCATGTCGTTGATGAGGAGCTCCATGGCGTGGATGCCGTAACGGCCCGCCTCGGTCGCCGTGAAGGGCATGCTTCGAGCGTACCGGGGCGCGGCGAGGAGGAAATGGTTCAGGCCGGCTACCCTGGCGACAGGGTCATAAAGGCAGGCTGCGACGCAGGAGCCCAGCAGGGTCCTCATGTCGGATGCGGAGTCGGTGGCATAGCGCTCGCCCGGTTGGACGTCTACGCGGGGAAGCCCGAGACGCGGGACAAGCACGAGTCGCCTCCTTCGAAGTCGAGTTTAGCCCCTTGGGCGAGTAGCTACAAGGTCACCGATCCGGCTTACCACAGCACCATTCGTCCTCGATCGGCCTCGAAGCCGGCTTCGCGCAGCGCCGCCGCGTAGGGAGAAGAGGAGGAGACCTCCCCGTTGACCCTGGAGATTACGACCCGACGCTCGGGCCCGGCCTCCCGAACCCGCGCAGAGCGAAATAGACCGAGGATCGAAGGCAGGCGAAGGTCATCGGTCGAGACGACCAGCGTAAGATCCCGGAAAGATCGCGTCGAGACGGCGAGGACGATCCCCGAGTCGACGCAGATCCTATTGGAGGCGATTCGAGGAGGGAGGATGGATGGGCGCGGCGCCGCGGCATAGAGGGCCGTCGCGGCCGGGTCGATGGCGTTGACCCATATGGGGCCGTGGGGCCCGGCTTCGCCGGCGGCGACGCCGCCCAAGGCCGGGAAGACCGCGGGGTCGAGGAACTGGGGCCCTTCGACCCCTTCGAAGAAGCGGCCGGCCAGGAGCTCGCCCGCAAGCTCGAGGCGCCGCATCGCCGGAAAGAGCTCGCCCCAGCGCGAGCCTTCCTCCTCGCGATCGAGCATGGCCCTGCACAGGAGTCCGTAGCGCGAGGCGAGGATCCTTACGCGGGCCGCGTCGAGTCCGGCCTCGTCCAGGGCGTCGGGTTCTTCCGTCTCGGGATCGTCGTCGAGGTCGAGCCTGAACCAGCGCCCACCCGCAGGCGCGCCGCCTCGCCATCTCTCGCGTAGCGCGCGGGGAATCCTCCTCGGCGCGCCGAATGGCATTGCTCCCGCGGGGTCGCGGGCCGCGACGATAGGCTCGACCAGGCCGGCGCCGAATCCGTTGGCGATTCCCTCCCGGACGTCGCGGTACGAATCCGAGGCGACGAAGCCCTTCCACGCTTCCCCCCAGAGGGCCCGCGCCGCCTCGGCCGAGGAGAGCCCCGCGCGCTCGCGAATCGCCCAGAAGTCGAGGCTTCCGCCGCCCTCGGGAAGGAGCCTCGAGCCCCCGGCCCCCTTTCTCGGCGGGAGGAAGAGCTCTAGTTCCTCGGCGCGAGCGAGCGAGATACGCCCCTTCCCGGCGCCGAACCACTGCCAGGGCGAGGCCGCGAAGATCGCGTCGAGGTCGGCGCTCCTGTAGCCCGAAACGCGCGCGGGGAGGAGCTCGGACTCCCAGAGAGATGCCGGAACCGCGATTCCCGAAAGCTTCTCGAGGGCACCCTCCAGTCCAGAGTTCCCGCCCAGGCCATGGACAGCGAAGACGAGCCTCGCGAGATCCTCGGGCGGCCGGGGGGAGACCGCGGGCCTAGCGACGGACCTCGCGCGCCTGAGCATTATCTCGAGGTTCTGCGCGTCGACGACCGCTTCGCCGGGAGTTCCCCCGATCAGCAAGTCGGAAACGATGGTGCCTTCCTCGGCGAGGCCGGCCAGCGCATCGTCGAGATCCTCCGTGCCGATGCCGAAGAGGGAAATTATGCGCGATGGCCGCACCGCCGCCTCGCGCCGAAGCCATTCGGCAATATGCGATATCGGATCGGCGAGAAGGGCTCTCACTCGCTCCGCGTGGACGAGGACCTCTTCGGCGGCGCCGGGGAGAGTCAGCCGGACCAGCCTGCCACCGCAGTCCGGATCGTCCTCCAGCCCCTTGGCGAGAGAGGGGCCCGCCGAGGCAATGATGGCCGCCAGCTCGGCGGCTGGGATGAGGACGCGCTCCCTCGCCCATTCGGCGAGCGCCATCGGGTCGTCGGGGGCCCAGCCCGGCACGAGGCGCTTGAGACGAGCCTCGAAGTCCGCCACGAGGCCGGGGTCGAGGCGAGGACGGAGCCGCGCCGAGCGGAGGGCCTCTGCGACGACCGAGTCCGATACCGACGACGAAGCCTTCCCCTGGAGCTCGTCGCCCCGGTACATGTTTTCGCCCGTCTCCTTCCACAAGGCTTCTCGCGCGAAGGGCGAGGGCGCCCTGCTCGAGAAGGACGATATCGTCGCGTTCCCTTCCGCGACGGCCGCCGCGAGGGCCCTAACCCCCTCGATGTCGAAGAGGTCCCCGAGGCAGGAGCGCCAGGTCTCCACGATGATGGGGAAATCGGGACTGTCGCGGACCGCCTCGAAGAGCCTCCGGGCGCGGAGGCGGGTCGTCCATAAGGGGACGCGCCTGCCCGGCATGCCTCTCGGCAGGAGGAGAGCCCGGCCCGCGTTCTCGCGGAACTGCGCGCCGAAGATCCCCGTGCCCTCCAGGGAGGAGCGCATGAGCCGGTCCAGCCTGCCCCCCTCCTCGGCGAGGGAAGCGAAGGCGCGCAGGAAGGCCGCCGCCGGATCGAGGCCCTCGACCTTGGGAACGGCGAGGAGCACCAGATCGTCGTCGCTTATTTTCCGGACCGAAAGCCCGCAGGCTTCCTCCATAGCCACCGCGAGGGCGAGGGCCAGGGGCTCGTTGATCGCCAGGCCGCGAAGGGTGTGGAGGACGAGCCTCGTCGAGTCGCCTTTGGCTCCCGCCTCGACGTGCTCTTCGAGGACGAGGCGGCGCGAGAGGGGAAGCGAGGGCCTGCCGAGTCCGGCCGCTTTCTGCGCGGCGACGAACCGCGAGCACTCCGCGGCCGCGCGAGCCGAGAAGCCGTAGTCCGAGAGAAGGAGGGCGGCGCCCTCCTCCTCGTCGCGTCCGTCCAGCTCATCGAGCAGAGCGAGGGCCCGCGCGCTCATCTCGGGGCTCCTGAAGCGAGCTTCCCCCTTCCAGAAGGGCACGATGTCGGGATCGGGCGCCGCCGGAACGACGACGACCGCCTCGTTGCCGATCTCGACTATCCTCCACGCCTGGGCTCCGAGGGTGAAGACTTCGCCGACCTTCCTTTCCCAAACGAACTCCTCGTCGAGCTCCCCGATCCTCGTCTTCGAGCCCGCGACGCGCATGCTGAAGAGGCCTCGGTCCGGAATCGTCCCTCCCGAGGAGAACAACAGCCCCCTGACGCCCTTCCCCGCCGAGGCCGTCCCCGTCGCGGCGTCCAGCGCGATCCTCGGCTCGAGCTCCCGCAGCCGCGTTCCCGAGTACTTGCCCGCGAGCATCTGCAGCGTCGAGTCGAAGAGGCGGCGGGTCAGGCCTTCGAAGGGCGGGAAGGACAGGACGATGTCGTACAGCGCGTCGACCGTCCTCGGCCCGCTGACGGCCGACTCTCCCTCCAGAGTGAGCTCGAGAAGGACCTGCGCCAGGACGTCGAGGGGGCAGGAGAGCGGACGCGTCTCCTCGACCGCCCTTTCCTCGACTCCCCGCGCGGCGGCCGCGGCCAATATTAGGTCCATTCCATGGAAAGGATAGAGCGTGCCCCTCGAGACCTCGCCGACGCCGTGGCCGGAGCGCCCGATCCTCTGGAGGGCCGAAGCCACCGCCGGGGGCGTACCGGCGAGCACGACCTCGTCGACGCTCCCGACGTCGATCCCGAGCTCGAGCGAGGCGGTCGCGACGACGCAGCCCAGCTCCTTGGCCTTGAAGCGCTCCTCGACGAGCCTCCGCGCTTCCTTTGAAAGCGAGCCGTGATGGGCCCAAGCCGATCCCTCGCCCAGTTCCTCGTTGATCAGGAAGGCCATGCGCTCCGCGCGGCGGCGCGAATCGGCGAACACGATGACGCCGCGGGCGGACCCCACCTTGCGGGCTATCTCGGGAACGATCGCCGCGTAGCGGGGAGTCGAGCCGGCGCCGGCGCTTGCCTCCTCGACCGGAAGGCTCGGCCATTCGACGGCGAGCTCGACGCGCTTCTCGGAGGGCGGCGCGACGACCGAGACGGCGCGTCTACAGTATTCGGCCGTTCCGCCGGGCCCGCGAACCAGCTCCCGCCCGCCGATGAAGTCGGCGATCGCCTCGACGGGACGCGCCGTGGCCGAGAGGGCGACGCGCTGGAATTCGCCCGCGAGGAGGGCGAGTCGGCCGACCGAGCAGGCGAGCATGGCGCCCCGCTTGTCGCCGGCGAGCGCGTGTATCTCGTCGAGGACGAGGAGGCGTACATCCGCCAGCATCGCCCGCGACGAAGGGGAATCCAGCATGATAGCGAGGCTCTCGGGCGTGGTGGCGAGTATGGAAGGAGGCGAACGGAGCATGCGCCTGCGCTCCGCCTGGCTCGTGTCCCCCGAGCGGGTGGCGGCGCGCAGGCTCGGCCACGTCCCTCCCCGCGCGCGGAACAGCTCTTCGAGCTCGCCGATCGGCGACTCCAGATTTCGCCTGATATCCTCGCCCAGGGCCTTCAGAGGCGAGACGTAGAGGACCGAAAGCCGGTCGGCCGGGTAGTCGCCCGACGCGATTCTCGAGATGGCGCCGAGGAAGGCCGCGAGGGTCTTGCCGGAGCCCGTCGGCGCCAGGGCGAGAATATGCCCTCCCCCCGCTATCGCCGGCCAGGCGGCGGCCTGCACAGGCGTCGGATCTCCGTAGCGCGCGAGGAACCACTCGCGCACGAGGGGATGGAAGGAGGAGAGGGGATCGCCGGCCGGGCCCGACCGCGCCATGCTTCACGCGCCGCGTATCCGCGCGCGGGGGGCGCGGCGCCGCAGCGTCGCGAGGAAGAGCTCCATGTCCCCGCGCGTATAGGGAGCCGTCTCGTCCCATGCCGGATCGAGGCAGGCTCCAGGCCTGAAATCCTGGAGCAGGACTTCGTCCTTGTCTTCGAGCTCGAGGGCTATTGCCTCGAGCTCCTTCTCCCCCACGATGCCGGGGGCGCAGGTTATGCGAATCTCGAACGGCGTGCCCGAGGAACGCAGGTAGGCGAGGGACTCGAGTACCCTTTCCCCGGCCTCGGGCAGGGCCGGCGCGACGCGCCCATAGGCGGAGGGGGAAGTCTTCAGGTCGAGGGCGACGTAATCCGCCCCGACTTCGGCGATGCGGGCGGGGAAGGAACCGTTCGTGTCGAGCTTGACGGATAGACCCCGCTCTCGGACGGACCGGGCGATGCGCGCGGTCTCCTCGTGGACGAGGGGCTCTCCTCCCGAGATGACCACCCCCGAGATGAGGGACTTGCGCAGGTCCAAGTGGGCGAGGAACTCGCCCAAGGTCGACGGGAACGGATCCCTCGATCCTTCCGCGCGGCTCGGATCGACTAGGTCCGCGTTATGGCAGTACGGGCACCGGAAATTGCAGCCGGGGAGGAAGAGGACGGAAGCCAACCTCCCCGGGAAATCGATGAGGCTGGTCTTTATGAAGGCGAGGCCGGTCAAGCGAGCGCGTGCGTTCCCGTCTCGAGCCCGCCGCGCAGGCTCAGGCTGCTGCGGAGACCCTTGAGGTCGAAAGCCCTGAAGGACTCCCTGCCTTCGCCGTCCATTCCGAGTACCGTCGGCGTCGCCAAGACCCCGAGGTCGCGCGCGAGAGCGAGGCCCTCGTCGCGGTCGACGTCGACGAAGACCGCCTTCATGCCCGAGGAGATCACGTAATTGGCCAAGGGCGAGCAGTTGGGGCATGCCTCGCGGGTGAACACGAGCACCCCGTCGCGCAGGCTCGAGTCGCCGGGCAGAGCGAGGCCGACGGGCTTTGTCGTCGCGGCGTCCATGGCCGGGCTCGGACCGCGCGCCGCCGGCGCCGCGTCGATCGCCGTCTCCTCCGGCCGATCCCGCCCGCGCCCGGAGGGCATGGCATAGGCGACCCGATCGCCGTATTCCTCCCGCTTGCCGGCGTTCCAATTGCGCACCGACCGGTAATAGCCGACTATGCGGCTGTATACCTCGGTAGGCGTCCCCTCCGCCCGCGAGAGCTCGCCCCTGAGCTCCGCTATGTGCGCCTCGATGTCCTTTCGATCCGTCATATGTTCCCCTCCCGTAAAGCGCTTTCAATCGAGCCACAATCTCTTCCCTATTATCATTCGTCCGCTCTTACGTCGCGGCCGCCAGCTCGGCCTCGAGGACCCGGATTTCGCCGCGTATCCTCTCCTCCTTCTCGGCCTTGCAGCGCGGGCAGGTGAATTGCTCTCCTGCCAGATAGCCGTGTACCGGGCAGATCGAGAAGGTCGGCGAGATCGTATAGTAGGGCACGCGATAGTTCGACGCGATCGCCTTCACGAGGTCGCGCACCGAGCGCCAGTCGTCCGGCGCCTCGCCGAGGAATACGTGGAAGACGGTACCTCCCGTATAGGAGGCCTGGAGCTCCTCCTGGTGGTCGAGGGCGTCGAAGACATCGGAAGTGAAGCCCGCCGGGAGCTGGCTCGAGTTGGTATAGTACGGCTCCGCCGCCCCGGACGCGACGATCTCGGGCCACTTCTCCTTGTCGTGCCTCGCGAGGCGATAGCTCGTCGACTCGGCGGGCGTGGCCTCGAGGTTGAAAAGCTGTCCAGTCTCGACCTGGTACTCCTGGAGGCGCCGGCGCATGTGGGCGAGGACTTCGAGGGAGAAGGCGCGTCCCTCCGCCGTCTCGATGCCCTGGCCCAGGAAGTTGAGGCAGCACTCGTGCATGCCCACGAGGCCGATGGTGTTGAAATGATTGTCGAAGCTGCCGAGGTAACGCCTAGTATAGGGAAAGAGCCCGCCCTCGAGGAGCCGCGAGACGACCTTGCGCTTGATCTCCAGCGATCGCGCGGCCAGGTCCATGAGGCCGTCGAGCCGCGAGTAGAGCTCGGAACGTCCTTTGGAGAGGTAGCCGATGCGCGGCAGGTTGATCGTGACGACGCCGACGCTGCCCGTGAGCTCGTCGGAGCCGAAGAGGCCGCCGCCGCGCTTGCGCAGCTCGCGCTTGTCGAGCTGGAGGCGGCAGCACATCGAGCGGACGTCGCCCGGGTCGAGGTCGGAGCTGATGAAGTTCTGGAAATAGGGCGTGCCGTACTTGGCCGTCATCTCGAAGAGGAGGCGGGCGTTGGGAGTGTCCCAATCGAAGTCCTTCGTGACGTTGAAGGTGGGGATCGGATACTGGAAGCCCCTGCCCATGGCGTCGCCCTCGAGCATGAGCTCGATGAAGACCTTGTTGACGACGTCCATCTCGACCTGGCAATCGCCGTAGGTGAAGCCGGTGCCCTTGCCGCCGACCACCGCCTCCTTGTCGCGGAGGTCGGCCGGGCAGGTCCAGTCGAGCGTGACGTTCGTGAAAGGGGCCTGGCTCCCCCATCGGCTCGGCGTGTTGACCCCGAAGAGGAAGCTCTGCATGCACTGGCGGACCTCGTCCTCCTCCATCGCGTCTTTCCTGACGAAGGGGGCGATATAGCTGTCGAAGGAGGAGAGGGCCTGGGCGCCCGCCCATTCGTTCTGCAGTACGCCCAGGAAATTGACCATCTGCTGGACGAGGGTCGAGAGATGGGAGGCAGGCTTGGAGCTAATCTTGTCGGGAATGCCGCCGAGGCCCTCGGCGATGAGCTGCCGAAGGGACCAGCCCGCGCAATAGCCCGAGAACATGGAAAGATCGTGGATGTGGAAATCGGCGTCGCGGTGGGCCGCGGCGATCTCCTCGGGGTAGATGTTCCTAAGCCAGTAGTTGGCCGTGATGGTACCGGAATTGTGGAGTATGAGGCCGCCGAGGGAGTAGTTGACGTTGGCGTTCTCCTTGACCCGCCAGTCGGCCTGCGAGAGGTAGCCGTCCATCGTGGAGTTGATGTCCAGCATGAGCCTGGCGGCGTCGCGCATGGCCTCGTGCTTGGCGCGATAGAGGATGTAGGCCTTGGCCGCCTTGGCCTCTCCCGTCTCGACGAGGGCCGTCTCGACGAGGTCCTGAATCTCCTCTATGGCGGGTATCGAGTGCGGATGCCGGGAAGACATGAGCTCGCGGAGCTTGGCCTCGACGAGATCGACGACCCGGTTCAGCGATTCGGGGGAGGCACCCACCGCCTCGAAGGACTTGGCGACCGCGGCCTCGATCTTGGCCCTGTCGTAGCGATGCACTTCGCCCGAGCGCTTGACGACGTTGCGCGTCGGCTGGGCGTCCGCGGGCGAAGTCCCCAGGACGGTCTTCCATTCGGGGAAAATCTGCTGTCCGGCCATCATCGCCCTCCCTTCGCTTCGCCCCGTTCCTCGACGTTTTCGATCTCGCGAAGGAATTCGGCCATCGTCTCGAACTTTCGGTACACGGACGCGAAGCGCACGTAGGCCACCTTGTCCAAGGCGTACATCCTGCGCAGCACCATCTCCCCGAGTTCCACGCTAGGGATCTCGTTGGCGGTCTTGCCCTTCTGAGCGGCTTCGTCCTCGATCTCGTTGACCAGGTTCTCTATGCTGAGCTGGGAAACCGGCCGCTTTTCGAGGGCGCGGATGACGCCCCGCTCGAGCTTGGCGCGCTCGAAAGGCTCGCGCCGCCCGTCGCGCTTGACCACCATGAGGGGCTTTTCCTCTATGCGCTCGTAGCTCGTGAAACGGAGCCCGCAGGAACTGCATTCCCGGCGGCGCCGTATGCTTTCCCCGTTGGCTAGAGTCCTACTGTCTATCACTTTATCGTCGAGACTTCCGCAGTGGGGACAACGCATCGCTCACCTTATAGTATGAAATTCGCAAATTACGTTCTACTACAGCTAGGGGCGCCCTAAAGACCACCTACAGGATATAGTAGCGCGCCCAGACGCTGTCAAGGACAGAATTGAATAATTATTTAGGAAAAAAGTCGAGGCGCCTATGTCCGCGAAGGCTTCCGCATCCTGCATATGTACATAGGACCTGCGCCGCGCGCGCGGTCTGGCAGCAACGAAAGTCCGTATTCGGTCTCTTCCGCGACGTCGGGGCCTTCGTATGCCGGTCTGTCGATGACGAGGGCCTCTCCCAGCTTGTCCACCGCCCTGGCGACCACGAGGTCGTTCTCCTCGGGCGACAGAGCGCAGGTCGAGTAGACGAGACAGCCTCCTTCCTTGAGCATGATGAGGGCCGAGGAGAGGAGAGCCCACTGTCGCATGGCCAAGCCGCGCACCCTCGCGGGACTCCACGCGGCCAGGGCGCCTTCGTCCGCGAGGACGTGGCGCTCGCTCGAGCAGGGAACGTCGAGGAGTATCGCGTCAAAGGCGGTCTCGAAGGATCGGCACATGGCGGCGGCGTCGCGGCTGGTCGTCCCCACCCTCGCGCGCGCCACGGGTGGGAGGTGGCGATCCAGCACTTCGCGAAGCCGGCGCCGGCGATCGGCCGAAAGTTCGTTCGCGACGAGGCTGGTTTTCGGTCCCATGCGCGACGCGAGCACGAGGCTCTTGCCCCCGGGCGCCGCGCAGGCGTCGAGCACCCTGCCCTCGGAAGGGAGAAGGAGAGAGGAAGCCGCGAAGACCGATGCCGAGTCCATATAGTATGGCTCCAGCCCTTCGGCCGCGACGAATGCGACGGAATCCGGCTCGGAGGCGAGGGCCGCCTCCAGGGCAGGCCAGCGTTCCCCGAAGAGGCGGCGATAGCGATCGTGGAAGGCCTCCGCCCCGCGCCCTTCCTCCTTTCTGCTCACGACTTCAATCTAGCCGAGATGCCGGTCCGGCCTCAATTGACCTTGGCCCCTCCTGTTTGGGATACTCTCGGCGATGAAGAAAGCAGTGATATTCGATCTGGACGGAACTCTCGCGGACACAATCGAGGACATCGCCGGAGCGGTCAATCGCACCTTGTCGCGCAGGAAGCTGCCCGAGCACGACCTCGGGCTCTACAAGCTCATGGTGGGAGACGGCTTCCGCAAGCTGATCGTCCGGGCCCTCCCCGAAGTGCTGCGGAGCGACGACTACGTCGAGGACGCGAGAGCGGAAGCGGCGGCGGACTACTCGGGGCGCTGCCTCGAGCGCACCAGGGCCTACCCCGGCGTTCGGGAACTCCTCGCGGCCCTCGCTGCCCGGGGCATCCCGGCAGCGGTCCTGTCCAACAAGCCCGACGAGCTCACGAAGAAAGTGACGGCGGGGCTCTTCCCGTATTTCGCATTCGCCCTCGTGCGCGGCGAGACGGAGGACTTCCCGCGGAAGCCCGATCCCGCCTCGGCCCTGGACGCCTGCGCGAGGCTCGGGGCCTCTCCTTCCGAGGCGCTCTATCTCGGCGACACCGGGGTCGATATGTCGACCGCCAAGGCCGCCGGGATGACCGCTCTAGGCGCGCTGTGGGGCTTCAGGAACGAAGCCGAGCTCCGCGAGACCGGCGCCGACGCCCTCCTCGCCTCTCCTGTTGATCTGCTACACTATCTATGATGGATCTTCGGCGATAAGGAGGGATTATGGATCGCGAGGAAATCAAGGCGAGGGCGGAGGACTACGTGCGCCGCGAGGGCGACGCCGAATTCCGCTCCGAGG